>Ga0335077_10000164_pt1 | contig 67459 bp, 60 predicted proteins | sample Lox_Sample_31_FD_207151 | JGI IMG/M metagenome (GOLD analysis project Ga0335077, IMG submission 207151) | Soil microbial communities from Loxahatchee National Wildlife Refuge, Florida, United States - Lox_Sample_3.1 | ecosystem: Environmental > Terrestrial > Soil > Wetlands | place: USA... | reverse complement strand
GTCGGGGTCGCCAGACAGGTTCTCAAAGGGCAGCACCGCGATGGAACGAAATGCGAGCTTCGTCGTGGACGGGCTTCGACGGACCCCAGGGAGTTTCGCGACAAATAGCACCACGGCCAGAATAGGCAGCAGCCCAATCAAGTACAGGGCAGTTGGCCAGGAACGTTGGCGGACATGCGGGGCCAGCCTCGTTTGATGTTGGTCGTCCGGTCTGGGAGTATTTTCACTCGCGTGGCCGGATCCATTGGCAGTCACCGTTATCGGGCCGACGAACCGGTAACCCTTGCCCACTACTGTCTGAAGGAAACGCGGATGCTCCGGATTGTCATTCAGCGCGAGGCGGATTTTGCGAATCGCTGTGTTGATGCCCTGTTCGGTGTCAAGGAAGACATCCTTGCCCCAAAGCTTGTCAATGATTTCCTGGCGATCCACGAGTTGGCCCTTCTTCTGCGCCAACAGGATCAGCAACTCCATCGGGATCTTCTCCAGACGAAGCACCCGCTCGCCCAGCCGCAGCTCGTAGCGTATCGTATCCAGTTCTAGCGAAGCCGGCGCAGCACGCCCTGTCATGCCAATCCCTCCAAGTAAAAGCGCCGCAGTATTCTACTCTGCTTTCCTCCACTCAAAGGCAACTTGTTTGTTTGCCATTACATGCCGCTCTATTCAATCTTGATGTAAGCACCAGACCGTCTCCATTGCCGACATTCGCTTCGTTCGCATATGACGCCTCACACGGAGCGACTCACACGCTTCGGACAAAGGGGGTTTTCACCATGACGCGAACCATAGCCTCTCTATTTGCTTCCCTATCGCTTGGTGCACTGGCTTGCATGAGTGCGCCGGCGCAGACGGTGACTAAGATCCTGCCAATTGAAGATCAGGTCGTATATGAATTCGTTGGGCAATTCAACAACAACGGCAGTGCGTCACAACAGTTTGGCTACCTGTCCAGGGTCGGAGGGATGAATGGAATCTTTAATGCCCAGCCAGAAAACGAAACTACGGCGATGCTCACCTTCGTGACTAACGCCAACACCGATCGAGTCATCGTGAACGGTCCGTTCAAGATCGTGAACCGGAGCGGTACGACTACGATCTACCTGAACACGCCGCCTTCCGACTTCAGCAACCCCGCATCCTTTAGCCACGGAACGCCGATCCAAGTCTCCGACTACCACCAGCAAGTCATTCTGAACACCGTAACCAACAGCTTCGAAACCGTTCACACCAATACGATAACAAGTACCGCACCGTTTTTTCTGAACGGCACCATGTACCGGCTGGGACGAGTAGGATTTTCCTTTCGGACAAGCTATTCAGGGCAAGTAAACCCCACTGCTCCTCCAAGCGGCTGGTTTGGAGGCTATGCGGTTGGGATGAAGAGACAGTTCTAACCTTGGAGAAGAGGCGCTCAGAATCTTTGCACAAGTTCAAGCAGTAACGCCTGGTGTATCCAGGTGTCGCGTCTATCGGCCTCGGGACCCGGACCGGGGATGACCATGGCGCGTGGTGGTGAAGTGGTGTCCTAACGCGAGCTGTAAGTGAAGCAAGGACAAGCGATGGTCAACGAACTGCCAGCCTGTCCCTCAACAGGCGCACCGCCAATAACCCACCGAGACTCACATCGAACGCCGAACAGAAACCCGGCCACCAGCGAGGCACGCCGGGGTTTTCGATGAGGAAGTGATGAACGAGGTCAAAGACTCCGTGCCCGGCAATGGCGATGGCTACTAACCAAAGACTTCGCATGTAGCCGATCGTGGCCAGCAGCAAGAAACCGCTGGCGACGGCGATTTCAAGGACGAGTGTCCTGACGGAAGCTGCCGTCGCGGCAAACAACACGTAATACGCTTCAGTGGACCGCCGGCGCGTCTTCTTTCGCGCCGACGATCAGCAGCCACAGCACCATGGCCAGTTCGGCAAAGAACGCAGGTTGGAACACGCGGAACAGAATGTCGTGACGGGTGGGCGCGAGGAAACCGGTCGCGGCCAACACGACCCAGCATATGCCGTCGAGCAGCAGCCAGTATCCGAGCCAGCGTGGCAGGAACCGCGAGCGCACGACTAACCAGCCAAAGGGAAGGAGCCAGAGTCCCCAGAACATCTCGTTGACCCCGTTCGACTGCCCATGCAACCGGATCAGGAGCATGCCGATCGCTTCGCGGGTGTGCTGATCGAACGCCGCCCAGGCATCTCCACCCCGAAACACGGTGAGCGCGGTCGCATTGAAGACCACACCGACGAGGACGAGCGCGGCCGAGACAAGAACCAGTCCAACCATTTGCCGCGCGCGGTGACGATCCACGCCCTCGAACAGACGATAGAGCGCCAGCGCGAGCCCGATGAACACTACTGCGCCCAGAGTCTCGGTAAGTAGCCCGAAGCGGAACAGCGTCTCGTGGGAAATGATGCGGGCTGCGGTGGCGGCCGGGTCATTGCGCACGATGGTCTTCGAAGGAACGTACAGCAGATAGAACGGCCCGAGAGCGAACGTCAGATACCAAAGCCCCGCGATGCGCGCGGTTTTCTTCAGCGATGTCATTGGTGCGTCCTCATGTCCGGTGGATGTTACACGGTGGTACGCGTGGAAAGCTGAGGAAGTTCGGACATTGGGTCAGGTTTTAGCAACCCACAATCTCGCATTGGGAAGGGCTAAGAATTTGCAGGAACACGGCCAATCTGAGCAACAGACGCTAGCCCTTCAGGTCCGCGATCTTCTTCTGAAGCCCGGCTATCCATCCCGCCTGGAATTCAGGATGGATGGTCTGCGCCGACTTCAGTGCGCGTTCATAGGCCGCGCGAGCCTCATCTCTGCGGTTGAGCGCCATGAGCGCGTCGCCCAGCAATGAATTGGCAGCAACCGCGTTGGGAGCCAGCTCCACCGCGCGTTGCGCTTCGACCAGAGCCTCCTCCGGCTTTGCCTGCCGAAGCAACTCTTCCGCTTTCTGTCGATGTCCGATAGCGGCGGCCAGCGGAATCTCGAAATGACCTTCAAAAACATAGATGCCGTGCTGGATGGCGCCTGTCGGCTGGACGGTCTTGAACTGCTCGTAGGGATTGAGCTCACCGGGCCCAGATTCGAATCCCGAAAGATTGCCGGCACTGACCAACACCATGCCGTCCACCACCGCAGGCGTGTCGTAGAACTTTTCACCCACCCACATCGCGTCCGGAGTCGGCAACGCTTTGCAGGGGATGCCATAGTAGCCGGTGTCGATCACGCCCTCGCCGAAGTACACAAACCAGCAGTCCTTCACTCCGCGCGAATCCAGGTACTGCTTGGCGGCTTTGAGCTGCTGCGCCCAGTCGGCGTTCGAGTCGCTCAGCAGCCACCACGCGTTCTTCTGTCCGCCCCAGGCTTCGTTGACGTAGGAAATATAGGTCGGGAAGGCGCGCAGCGAGGTCACGATCTGGAACAGGATCAGAGCGGCGAAGACATAGATCCAGAGGCGTTGTCGCTGGACGAGCGTCACGGCCGTGCCGCCGATGAGGACACCCAGAAAGGCATAGATCGGCAGGACGTGGCGCACGCCAATGTTCATGTGCGAACTCATTGCAACGGCCAGGTAGATGGCCGGCGGAACGCTAAGAAACAAAACTTCGCGCCAACGCGTCAGCTTCCGCGAGGCGATGGCCCAGATCGCGATCGCCATCAGTGCCAGAAATGCGAGCGTCGATTTGATGGCGATGGCGAAGGGAAAATAGAACCAGACTCCGTGAGGATAAACTTTCCCCAGCAGGAAGCTGCTGTAGAAATCGTCCATGTAGCGAACATCGGCCAGGCCGTAGATGTAGGATTCGGGCAGCAGGTGATAGCGCGAAACCGCCGCCAGCAGCTTGGCCTCGCGCGGGCGTGACAGTCCGCCGATATAGTCGGCGGAAGGCGGATTCAGCTGCAATCCGGCAGGGCGCGCCGCATAGCGGAACCCGTACGATCCCCACAACACCACCAGACTCACCGCCGCGATCCCCAGCAGCGAAAACACGTGCTGCGCAGTGCTCAAACGGCGGGGTTCCGTGCTGGAGGGTTCCGCTTTGCGGCTCAGCAAGTACTCGCAAAAGGCAAGCACCAGCAGGATAGGGAAGACGAGAATGCCCGTGTGCTTGGCGGCAAGGGCCAGACCCGCCGTAAACCCGACGAGAACGAGGCGCCAATGCGTTGGCCGCTTTACGTAGCGGTAGAACGCGTAGACGGTCGCCAACAGAAAGCAGGCCAGGCCAGTGTCGGTGGTAACGAAGGCGCCGTGCGCCAGTTGGTTGGGATCGAAAACCAGCAGCATCAGCGCGACGAATCCGGCGGCCGTGCCGAACATCTCCTGTCCGGCCAGAAACACCAGCAGTGCCAGGAGCACCGTCAGGCTGGCCGCAGCCATGCGGGCGCGGAAGAGCATCGTGTCGGCGTCGTTCTGGAAGAGAAATTCTTTGCCTCCCAGGAACGCTTCGAGCTTGAACTCGCGGTTCTGGAGAACCGGCCTCCGCAGCGGCAGGTTGAGGATCGGCAGCGCCGCCAGCATCTTCACCATCGGCGGATGCTCGGGGTTCAGTCCGAAGTCACCCGTCTTCCATGACATATACCCGGCATAGAGGTGGTCATCCTCGTCCCAGGTGATGGATTCGGTTCGGATGGTGAGGGCGAGCTGTATCACCAGGATCGCCAATAGGGATAACACACCAAAGAAGACAGCACTGCGACGCGGTTGGCTCATCGTGGAATGCCTGTGATTGAGGTATGAAATAACCCGCGATTAAAGCATGGCGGGCGTGCGGAGCGCTAGGACTAGACCGATTTGGCGTTGGTCAATGGCGAAGGCGGAAATCGCTGAACGCGGCGCTAAAGCGCCGCTCTTCCACCAAGGCTTGATCTTCAGTCGCCTGAGCGGCTAACCGCGCAATCTGCGCTTCGCTCTCTTCAACACCAGGCTGCACATTCACCGATGGTAGAGTCTCCGCGCCTCCTGCCAAAAGGACTCCCAGAGACGCGACCTGACGCTGGCTTCGCCGCGCAGAAAAAAGGTCGCGCGGCGAATCTACGTCCTGCACCGCGAAAGTGCCTTTTCCAAATGCCGATTGAACTCTCCCGACGATGCGGCTTCGGAATGAGGACTATGTCCTCCCGATGCGATCACGTGAAACTTGGCGTGCGGCAGTTCGCGGCGGACGGCGTCGAGCTCCCACGGCTCGGTGCGCGGGTCCTGCGATCCGTGAAGGAATACCGTGGGGACGCGCAGTTGCGAGAGGCCGCCATCAAAGAGGTCGCGCGCGCGCCCGTTGGCTGAGGCGGCAATGTCGAGCCAGGCTTGTCCCTCGCTGCGCAACAACTGATTCCAGTATGGATCGCCATGCTCTTCTTTCAGGATGTCCGTGACGCGCGCGCCAAATGAGTGCGGCTTTGACGCCATCGTCTGAAAGAATTCGCGGGAGTGGATTTTCTCGCGATCGTAGTGAAACGCTTCCAGCACGAGTCCGAGGCAGCGCTCGGGCGCGCGGATGCCGAGCATGGCCGCGATGACGGCGCCATCGCTGTGTCCCCATAAAGCGCATTGGTTAATTCCCACCGCGTCGAGGAACAGCAGCGTCTCGTCAGCCGCCCGCGTGTGGAGGTCGGCGCCAAAGATGGCGGGCTTGCTCGACCTTCCGTAGCCGGAGCGGTCGGGAATCACGACGCGGAAATTCCTGAGCACCGCTGCCTGCCCGTTCATTTGCTCGGCGAGCGGATAGATGTCGTATCCCCAGCCTCCGTGGAGGAAGACGAGCGGCACGCCCGATCCGGAGTCGCGGTAGTGGATGTTGGCGGGGCCACCAGCGAGAGGGGAGTTCGAAAGTGTGACCGGCATTACGACGCAACTCCTCATCAAGACAGATGCATAGGGTAAATGGTCGATTCTGGGAGGGAAACTACCTGTGCGACTTGTGTCCCCGGCCCTGCCAATACTGTGACTTCAGTCGACTTTCGAGCGCCGCGTTGTAGACGATTTCGCAGTCACAATACGCGCCCTGTCCCATCAGCACATGGAAAACATCGGACCAGTCCGACGGTTCAAAGCCGCACCGTTGCAGGATCTTCTTCGCGTGACGGAAATCTCCACTACACAGCTGCGGAATGGTGTCCTTCGCGGGACAAAATAGATCGTCGAGTTTAGTAAAGAAGTCCTTCTTTTGCAGTGTGCGCAAGACGTCCGGGGCTATTGAGTCGATGATCTCCTCGTCTGGCTCCGCTTCGAAGTCTTCAGGGCGTTCCCCGGGGGCAAGCTCAAACCAGGTTGTATCCGCCAGGAAAGACTCGTAGTAGTCCTTCGGAATTAGATGCACGAGGTAGTGATACCTCTGACGCCGGTACAGTCCCCTGAACTTCTCATCGGTGAAGAACAACGCAATTCGAGCTGGATCTGACACCCAATATTCTGCGCGGACAACCATGTCCGGATAAGAAGATCGTACGAACCCTCTAACCTCAGACTCGATCTTGGCGAGAGAAGTATCCGACATTACGCTCACATCCTAAACGAGCGGGAATTTACGACGCTGTGTCCCTCCACACAAAATTCGTAAACCTCTCCCGCAGACTCGCCTTCAGCAACTTCCCCGTCGAGGTATGCGGCAGCTCTTCGAGAAACACGAAGTCATCCGGCAGTTGCCACTTGGCAAACTTATCACCGAGAAAGCTGCGCAACTCTTCCTCGGAAACGCGCGCGCCATCTTTCAACACCACACATGCCAGCGGACGCTCCTGCCACTTCGGATGCCGAATCGCCACCACCGCCGCTTCCTTCACCGCCGGATGCCCGACCAGCGCGTTCTCTAGGTCCACTGAACTGATCCACTCTCCGCCTGACTTGATCAGGTCCTTGGAGCGGTCGGTGATCTTCATGTAGCCGTCGGCGTCGATGGTAACGACGTCGCCAGTGCGCAGCCATCCGTCGTCGGTCCACTTGCTCTGTTCTTCTGGAAGCTTGTAGTAGCCGGCCGCAATGAATGGCCCGCGCACCTGCAACTCGCCGTAGGTCGAGCCATCCCAGGGGATCTCGCCGTTGTCGCGGACTGCGCGCATCTCCACGAGCGGCGAGGGCAGTCCTTGCTTGGCGCGGATTTCGTAGCGGCGATCATCGGGCCAACTCGCCATCTCGGGCTTCAAGGTGCAAGTGGTCGCGATGGGAGTCGTCTCCGTCATGCCCCACGGCTGGATCACGCGCACGCCATACTTGTCGAAGCGGCGAAAGAGGCTTTCGGGAGCGGCCGATCCGGCCACGATGATGCGCAGGCCGTCCATCAGATTCCAGCGTTTGGGATCGCGCTCCAGGCAGTCAATCACGCCCAGCCAGACGGTGGGCACGGCTCCAGTCAGGGTGACTCGTTCGCTGGCGAGCAGGTCGAGGAGCGCGTCCGGCTGGAGATTGGGACCGGGAAAAACGAGTTTCGAGCCATTCATCACTGCCGCATGCGGCAGGCCCCAGGCATTGGCGTGAAACATGGACATCGCCGGGAGGACAGTATCCATGCGGGACATAGCGAAGTTGTCGGGTAATGAAATCGACAAAGCATGCAGCACCAGAGCGCGATGCGAATATGCCACTCCTTTCGGATTGCCCGTGGTTCCCGAGGTGTAGCACAGGGCTGCCGCTGCGTGTTCGTCGCCATCGGACGCCACAGGACAACCGTCTCCCTTCGACAGAAACGATTCGTAGTCTTCGTAGCCGGAGGCTGATGGCGATCCGCTGAACGGCACCACGATCACGCGTTCGAAGCGCGTCTTGTCCTTGAAGTTCTCGTAAGTCGGCAGCAGCACGTCGTCCACGATCAGCCAGCGATCTTCGGCATGGTTGGCGATGAAGGCGAGTTCGTCGGGATGGAGCCGGAGATTGAGCGTGTGGATCACCCCACCCGCCAACGGGATGCCAAAGTATGCTTCCAGATGCGCGGCGTGGTTCCACATCAGGGTGGCGACACGATCTCCTGGCCGGATCCCAGCATGTTGCAGGCTCGATGCCAGGGTGCGCGCGCGGCGGTCGAGGTCGGCATAGGTCGAGCGCCGAATGAAGTTGTCGGGCACACGGGAGACGACTTCAACGCTGGGAAATAACTTGCCCGCCCGTTCCAGAAACGACGTGAGCATCAGACCGCACGGCATCATGGTTCCCTGCAAGCTCCACCTCCCACGGCGCGCTCACAGTTCGGCTAGATATTGAGAGCGCTTGTCGGCTGGCGCATTGTAGCGCGGCGTGGCTTGCGGAGCGAGAGGCGGCGCTCGTCAGGGGCTAGTAGCTGAAGGTGACGTATGTCTTGCGTACGGTTTTCCTGACATCCCATACGCCGCGTGACTTGGGCGGGAAGAAGATCGCATCGCCGGCCCTGATTTCGATTGTCTGCCCACCTTCCGGCGTGAAGAAGCAGTGCCCGGAGACGAAATGGCATAGCTCCGCTTGCTTTACCTGGCGGTGCCATACGCCAGGTGTGCATTCCCAGACGCCGGCCTCCACCTGCTGGTCAGGCAGAGAGACCGACCTCGGAGCATGAGAGTTGCGCCACCGGCGTGCCCACCGGCACCGTAACCGGCCCCACTTTGGGGAGTGTCATCTGCGTGGGATTGGCAATCAGAACCGGTTGCATCAACGGCCTCCTGGTCGAAAATCAATTTTGGGATTCATTCAGAATTACAGGGCTTCCGTTCTCACGCTCTGCGCAGCGTCAGGAGCGTGATCTCGGGCGGCACACCGAGGCGTACCGGGAAGCCGAACGTTCCCAGGCCGCGATTCACGTAGAGCGCAGCTTTTGCTGTCCCATTTCCCGTACTCGAGAATTCAAGATCGTGAGCTTTCCCGGAGAGCTGAGAGCTGACAGCTGAGAGCTGCAGGTGATACAGCCCTGCCACAAACGGCGTGATCAGCCGCGCCGGGGTGATGTCGTGATCGACAATCTCGAACTTCACCTGTCCGCCGTGGGTGTGCCCGGCAAGACTCAGCTCGATTCCCAATTCCGCCGCGCGCCGAAACGAATTCGGATTGTGCGAGAGCAGCACGTTCGGCATGTCGCGCCGCACCAGGTGCTCGATCTCCTGCAGCATCGGGCCAGTGCGCTCGCCGCTCACCATGTGGTCGCGCTGGTAGTCGACGCCAATAAGGTTGAACGACGCGCCGTTGTGCTCGACGACGGCATTGCGGGCGCGCAGCAGCGTCATGCCCTTCTCTCGGAACAGGCGCTCGGCCTCGTCTTCCACTCCGGCATAAATTTCGTGGTTGCCGTTGCATCCCCAGACGCCAAGCGGCGCTTCAAGGCGGCTCAGCTCGGTGATGCAGGCGTCGAGCGGATCGCCCACGCTGCTAACAAAATCTCCCGTGACCACGGCCAAGTCGGGCCGTAGGTCGTTGGCCATGGCGACGGCGCGGGCAATCTCGTCGGGCGGCATGTAGCTGCCAATGTGGATGTCGCTGAGCTGCGCGATGCGCATTCCATCAAGTTGGGGCGGCAGGTTGGCGACGGGCACGTCCACGCGCTCGATGGTGTAGCGCAAGCGTCCGGCGGCAAAGCCATAGGTGGCTGCGAGGAACGGAGCGCCACCGGCCACGAGCGCCGCGTAGTGGAAAAACGTCCGGCGCGAGGGATCAAACTGCGCAGCCGCGGCTCCGTTGCGCAAATGCGCCACCGTATTCGTGACCCACTCGATCCCGCCCACGGCCTGCACGGCAAGCAGCGCAAAGAATGATGTCATCAACCAGATGCTGGAGACGGTAATGAGTTGACGTCCGAAAGGCAACCGGGAGATCGCCCTCCCGAGCAGCGGGTTGAGCATCGCCGCCACCAGTGCCACCGCCAGCCCGATCAGCGCGATGTGCAGCCCGTTCCGCCAGTGCGGATTGGATAAGGCCCCAATCCACGACCACGCCCGCACAAACCAAAAGCGCTGAACGGCGTAGACGATTCCGAGGAAGAGCGCGAGGAAGAGAATCCGTATGAGAATCAGAGTGCTCCGTTTCTCTCACTTAGATGCAGTGCGCTCCGCGGAAGGCTCGGCCAAAAGCGACGGGACAACCGTTACCGACTTCATCCGGTTCAGGTCCCGCTGCACGCGTACCCAGCGCCGTCCCTCTTGCCCGGACGCATTTGGGGAGGAAGGGCCGGCGTAGTACCGTTCGACCTCGGCGCGCAAAGCGGGCGTGAGACCGGAAAAGTTCTGCTCTGCGAGGCGATGCAGCAGGTTCGCGTAGGTATCGTCGCTCAGGTGGTAGTCTCCCAGCATAGTTGGTTCTCCGACGTCGAAATTGCAGTTAGGCAGCGCGACTCTTCCCTTGCCGAGGTCGCTCAGCAGGCTGCGATAGCGGTCCAGCGAGGCGTTAAACCCGGCTTGAAACATCTTTTCGGCCTCTGGGGTTGGAGTGCGGAAGGTGAGGATCTTCAGCGGGCCAATCTTCGGAATCAGGCGGAAGAGGAAGGCCAGGAATTTTTCACCAGCATTGGGGCGCCGGTACGTCTTGCCCCATCGTTTCTCATAGCTCGAACGGGACAAGTTATAAAGGAACCGGTCGCGGGTAATTCCCGGCAAGTCCTTCTTGATGTCGTCTTGTTTGACTTGCCAGGCAATCTTGGTCGCTTTGGGAATCAGCTTGCTGACGTCGCGCCGATAAGAACCGATGGCTTTGTCTTCATCTTTCAGCACCACGCGGAGATCTAGTCCATACGTCTCGCGGAACGCCCGCTCGAGCAGGCCTTGCGCCACTTCGAACCCAATGAAGTCGTGATATGCATCGGGCGCATAGCGTTCCCTGGCAACTTCGAGAACATCGAAACCGAACTCCGTCTTAACGTGCGCCAGCGGCTGGTCTTCGTAGGTGACCACGTTTCCGTATTTTTTCTTCAGCTCCGGATAGAGCATCGGCACGACGAGGTTGACGGCCAGACGGTGGCTGTCATTATCGGCGGCATAGTGGGACATCGCGCCAATTGCGAACGCGTAGTCGTTTACATCTTGTGCATCGCGTAGCATGGCATCGATGAAATCGCCGCTCCGCACGTAGTGCGCCAGGTCGCTGAAGAACTTGTTGCCGTAGGGGTAGTAGCCCATGTCCTGAATAATGGCTCCGCCATACGCGTAGGCATGGGCGCGGCGAAGGTCCTCAGGAGTAGCGTTGGGAAAGCGCTGCCGCAGCAAAGGGCGGATGTGGGTGACCCACGCGGCGTCCACGATCGCCTCGTGGGAGAGCACGGCGCTGGCGCTGCCCGGTATCGGCAGGCAAAGGAACAGCATCACACTGAAAAGCACGAGAATCGCGGTTCGGCTCACCCTCGGCACCGGTGCGCGAGTGTAACAGTTTGGCCGGCAACTTAGTAGATGGGCACGACCCCAGTGGATCGAAGTGGAGGAGACGTTGGCGTGGGCCCGATCGGGTTGTAGCATGGCAGGAGTGAGAGCATGGGGAGTGGAATCGGGGTTGCCTGCGGATCGTTTCACCCGGCGATTCGCCCCGCTATTCCAGGCAGCGTGTATTGGCATTCTAATGGCGGGGCTGGTGTCGCCGGTCGCCGAGGCCCAATCCCAGACCTGTTCTGAGCGTCCCGAGCACAAAGTCACCTTCGGCACGCGCCCGAAGATCGAGGGCGTCCCGAATTTCGGCAAAGTTACTGACACACTGTACCGCGGCGCCCAACCGACCAACGACGGCTTTGCCAATCTGAGCAAGCTGGGCATCAACATTGTCGTGGACCTTCGGGGTTCCGCGGGCGAACGTGAGATCGTGACAAAGCTTGGGATGAAGTATGTGGCACTCCCTTGGCATTGTTTCAACCCGAAGGATGAGCAATTCGCAAAATTCCTAACTTTGGTCCGGGAGAACCCCGGCCAGAAAGTCTTTGTTCATTGCCGCCTGGGCGATGACCGTACCGGGATGGAGATCGCTGCCTATCGCATGGCCGAGCAAGGTTGGTCGGCGCAAGAGGCGCGAAGAGAGATGGTGGCGTTTGGAGCCAACTGGTTTCACCGCGCCATCTGCCCGGAGCTAGGACCTTACGCAAAAGACTTTCCGGAGCATTTCAAAACCGGCAAGGCATTCGAAAAACTGCGCGAGAACCATGACAACGCACAACCCAAGCCCTAGCTCGCCCGAATTATGTAAAGCGCCCGCAGCAGCTACTGCGTGAGGTGCCCCAACTGCTCCGCGGGAGCCTGCTCGAATTCAATTCGAATCTGCACAAGTTCTCCCGACTCTGAAAGATCACGATGTACCGCAAATAATCCGTCTCCCCATGTCGTCATGAAGTTACAGATCAGATTCCCTGCCAGTTCAATCGTGGCCGACTCAGTCGGACTCTTTCGTGTCGGTGTCATGGCCCGCCAGTGGTCAGAGTGTGGCCGGTAGTCGCCCGCGAGTTTCAAGCCGTGTTTATCGCAGTATTCTTCCACTGCCGTTCCACGCTGTTGCGTGAGATCTTCTGCAAGATCGAGCCAGCCGAATTCACTTGGGCTGATCTGCGGTGCTCTGAGTGCCGACGCAACCGTGTGAGCATCTCGACCCCAGAAAACGTAGTCAGCCTTCCCATCGAGAGACTCTTGGTGCTGCCAAGCACCAATCGCATCAAGGTCGGCAATCACGAGCCGAGCGTAGTCAACGCCCACCTCACCCACCCGTTCCGATCGCGCAATGGGGCTCTGAGAGCGACAATCGACGACCACACGCCGCCAACAATCGGGATTTGATTCGGAACGTTCTGCCAAGACTGACATCTCACGATCAGAGGGCACATTGCCGATCACAACGGCCGAAATCCCGTGAAGTTGAACCTCTCCCGCTCCAGACCCTTGCGCTAAGGCCAGATCAGCACGTTTCCGATGCGGAATGCGCGGAGTGACTACTTCAAGTCGTGCGTCCAAGTGGTCCTCGCGAACGATCTCGTCAAGCTTGACCTGCAGGTGAGAAAAACCTTGGGGTTGGTCATACACGTACAAGGGATGCCAAGACCAGCCAAGCAAGCGCCCAGCGCGCTCAGCGTCCGATCCCACGATGCGAAGGTCCACCGAGGAATTGGCACGCTTCGTCACTTCGTCGTTGCTGAGAAGTCCGTCTGGCACGGCGGGTGTTCGATCATGGGACCATAGATTCAGGTAGCCGGTGTCGATCACGATCAAGACACCAGACTTGGAAGTCACCACTCCGAGTTGGTCGATGACTGGCACAACTAAGAAGGCTACCGTACCGTGACTGCTTAGCGCACTGACACTTGTCCTCTCAGCGCCGCCACCCGTTCCCGCGCACTCTGTAGAGCCCGCTTCACGTGACGAGGCGCGGTCCCGCCGGGGACGTCGTGCAGGGCGAGCACTTCGGGGAGACCGAGGCACGCAGGGAAATCCGATTTGAAAGCTTCATGGATGGCGTGAAGGTCGCCGAGAGTCAGATTCTTCAGTTCGCACCGGCGCTCCACGCACAGCGCGACGGCCTTGCCGACGGCTTCGTGCGCCATGCGGGAGGGGACTCCGCGCTCGACCAGGTAGGCCGCCGCGGCCCAGGCGTTCATGAATCCGGTTTTGGCGGCGTGGTCCATTTTTCCGAGATCAAATTCGACGGCGCGCATGAAGCCGGTCACGAGCGGCAGCATCGAGACGACCGTGTCGGCGGCCTCGAACAGCGGCTGCTGCGTTTCCTGCATGTCCTTGTTGTAGGCGAGCGGCAGGCCCTTCACCGTAGTTTCGAGTGCGGTGGCGCACCCCATCACGCGCGCCGTTTTTCCTCGCACCAGTTCCAGCAGGTCGGGATTCTTCTTCTGCGGCATGGCGCTCGATCCGGTTGAGTAGGCCTCGGGCAACTCGATGAAGCCGTAGGCAGGCGTCGAGAACAGGATCATCTCTTCCGCCCAACGGCTCAGGTGCAGCGAAACCTGCGCCAGCGCCTGCACAAATTCGATGGCGAAGTCGCGGTCGCTGGTGGCGTCGATGCTGTTGGCCGTGATGTCGTCAAAGCCCAGCTCCTGGGCCATCGCCCGACGGTCGAGCGTCAGCGTTGCCCCGGCCACCGCGCCCGAGCCCAGCGGACAGACGTTCGCGCGCTTGCGGCAGTCGACGAGACGCGAGGCATCGCGCAGAAACATCTCCGCATAGGCGAGCAGCCAGTGGGCGACGAGCACGGGCTCCGCCGGTTGCAGGTGCGTGTAAGCGGGCATGGCGGCTTCGCCGGCGGCGTCGGCGAGAGAAATCAGAGCTTCGATCCAGTCGGCCAGCAGAGCGTGCAGCGTATCGATTGTCGATCGCACGAAAAGGCGCAGGTCCGTGGCGATTTGCTCGTTGCGGCTGCGTCCGGTGTGGAGCTTGTAGGCGGCGTCGCCGATCAGCGCGGCCAGCTGCTTTTCGACGAAGTGGTGGACGTCTTCGGCTTCAGGATCGTTGAGAAATTCAGGCGTCGACGCGGCACGGCTGCCGATCAGATCGAGTCCCTGCACTATCTCGGTGAGTTCCTTGGCGGAGAGTACGCCGGCTTTTGCCAGTGCGTTGGCGTGAGCCCGGCTGGCGGACAATTCAAAAGGCAGCAAGCGGTTGTCGAACGGAAACGACCGCTGCCACTTCTCGAACTCCGGATCAAGCGGCTGCCGGAAGCGGCCGGACCACATCTTCATGGCGCAACCCTCAGGGACTCTTGTTCGCCCCTCTTGGGGCTTCTCTCATCCTAACGCAGCAAACCCACGGCTCGCGCCGTGGGCTGCATCCTTGCGCCGCTACGCGGCTACCGCATCTTTGTCCCGAGTCGAAAACGGAGGTTGCCTACGCCACCTCGACCTTGTTCTGCGTCTGGGCGCGGCAGCGTGAGGGCAACCCGAGAATGCGGATGAAGCCCTCGGCGTCCTTCTGGTCGTAGCTTGCACCCATCGTGAACGACGACAGGTCGGTGCGGTAGAGCGAGTAGTCAGATTTCCGGCTGACCACGCTGACGTTGCCCTTGTAGAGCGACAGCGTCGCCGAGCCGGTCAGGTTCTGTTGCGTAGTTTCGACGAAAGCGTCGAGCGCCTCGCGCAGCGGCGTGAACCACAAGCCGAAGTAGACGAGTTCGGCGTATTTCAACGCTACGTGCTGCTTGAAGTGCAGCAGGTCGCGATCCAGACACAGGGCTTCGAGTTCGCCGTGAGCGGTGAGCAACAGAGTTCCGCCAGGCGTTTCATAGCATCCGCGCGACTTGATTCCGACAAAACGGTTCTCGACCAGGTCGATACGGCCAACAGCGTTGCGGCCACCAATATCATTCAGCAGTTCCAGCAACGACACCGGATCGAGAGTTTGCCCATCTACCGATATCGGCACGCCTTTCTCGAAACCGATTTCGACCTGCTCTTCGCGGTCGGCGGCCTCCTGCGGCGACTTCGTCATCTGCCAGGTGCTCGGGAAAGGAGCGTTGGCCGCATCTTCCAGCTCTCCGCCTTCGTGGCTCAGGTGCCAGAGATTGCGGTCGCGGGAATGGATCTTCTCGCGGCTGGCGGCGACGGGGATGCCACGCTTCTCGGCGTAGTCGAGACAATCTTCCCGCGACTTCAGATCCCATTCGCGCCACGGCGCCACGACTTTCAGTTCCGGAGCCAGCGCCTGGTACGCCATTTCGAAACGCACCTGGTCGTTGCCCTTGCCGGTGCAGCCGTGTCCGACAGCGACGGCGCCTTCCCGCAGCGCGACTTCCACTTGCTTTTTCGCAATCAACGGCCGAGCCAGTGATGTGCCGAGTAGATATTTATTCTCGTAGACCGCGCCTGCTTTCAGCGCAGGCCACACGTATCCGGTCAGGAACTCCTCGCGCAGATCTTCGACTACGACCTTGCTGGCACCGGTCTTGTAGGCCTTCTCGACGACAGCTTCGACGTCGTCGCCCTGGCCGACGTCGGCGACCATCGCAATGACGTCGTAGGCGTAGTTCTCCTTCAGCCAGGGAATGATGATTGAGGTATCGAGCCCGCCGGAGTAGGCGAGGACAATCTTTTCAGGCATGAGCGCTCCTGACCGGCAAACGGCTCACGCCGCCGCCCAGCAACCACACGAGAATGGCTTTTTGAATGTGCAGGCGGTTTTCCGCCTGGTCGAAGACCACGGAATTCGGCGAGTCGATGACCTCGTCGGTAACTTCCCAATTGCGGTGCGCGGGCAGGCAGTGCATGAACACCGCGTGCGGCGCCGCGTATTGCATCAACTCTCCATTGACCTGATAGGGCGCAAAGGCAGCGGAGCGCGTGTCGGCTTCGTTTTCCTGTCCCATGCTGGCCCAGGTGTCGGTGTAGACGGCATCGGCTCCGGCAACAGCCTCATGCGGATCAGTGACGACATTGATGGCGGCGCCACTTTCTTCCGCCAGCGCCTCAGCCGCCTGCACGATGGCGGGATTGGGCCCGTAACCTTCAGGGGTGGCAATCGACACGGCGGAACCCAGCGCGGCGCCGGTAAGCAGCAAGGAATGCGCCACGTTATTGCCGTCGCCAACGTACGCGAGGTGAATCTTGGAGAGATTGCCGAAGTGTTCCTGCAGGGTGAAGAAGTCGGCCAGCGCCTGACAGGGATGCTCGAGTTCGCTGAGCGCGTTGATCACAGGAACGTCGGCGTGCGCGGCCATCTCTTCGACCGTGGCATGACGGAAGGTGCGGAGCACGATGATGTCAATCCAGCGCTCGAGGTTGTGGGCGATGTCGTGCAGGGACTCGCGCGCATCGAGGCGACTGCGGGTCTGATCGACGAAAAACGTCGAGCCACCCAGGCTGTCCATACCCGCCTCGAAGGTCAGCCGGGTGCGCAGCGAGGGCTTCTCGAAGAACATCACCATCTGCTTGCCCGCGAGCACGCCGCGATAGTCGGCGGGGCGGAGCTTGAGCATGGCCGTCAGGTTGAAGAGGGCAAGCACTTCGTGCGGAGCGAGATCGTGGATGGAAATCAGGTCGCGGGGCGCCGGCGGCGCCGGCGACACTTGGAGCGACTTGGCGAGTTCAACAGCTTCGGTTCTCATGGCTCTGGGTTCGTGCTCCATTTCAGGATTCAAGGCGGAACGTCCGGCTATGAATACATATCCATTTAGATGCATAAGTATCCACTCGGGTGGCGGCGCCTGTCAAGCGGAAATCCGCGAGGAACCGGCGCCGGTAACGGAGGCCCGAAACGGGGAAACTCTGCGCGGGGGGAAGCGCGGAAAACGATGGGAACGGCGAACTTCTCTGGTTAGCGCGCAGAGCCAGGCGGCAGTTGGAAGTCGACTCCGTGGTCGGCGTTGGCCTTGCGCGTCGCGCTCAGATCGAGGTCGGCCAGGAGGATCTTGTAGGAGCGGCCCTCCGAGAGATTGAACAGGGTGTCGCCGACGATGGCATAGTTCTGCACTTCGCTCTGGTGGCCGTCCTTGAAGACCAGCAGCGTATTGGGTTGCGGTACTACCGGTTCAGGGGGCGCCAGCGCGACGGAGGCTTCGGGCGCAGGTTGCTCCTCGGCAATGGGCTCTCGCATTCGCCGGGTACCAGTACCGCGCCGATCGAAAATCGTAGGACCGCCCTGGTCGTCTTCGTCGTCATACTCTGTCTCGGGCTGGACGAGATAGAACGGTGTGTAGGGAACCGTGTAAACCGGCGTGGCGAACGGAAAGAAGGCGCGACGATTTCCGTGGTGCCGCCCCGTGAAGATCGGAGGATGTGCCCCGAACCTGGAGCCGTTGAAACAGCAATTACCGAAGAATGTGGGACCGTGCGCAAAGCCGCGGGGGCCAAGCGAGGTAACGCTGGCGGGCACGCCGGGGGCAGAGGAGAAGTGACCGCCGAAGCCGAAGGAACTGACGGAGGCTGGAACGCCGTGAACCTGCGCCGCCAACGACATTGTCAAAAACAACACGACCCCCGGCAGGAAAATGGGTCGAATCCGGTCGTGCATGGACGCCTCGCTCCTTGTATTAGATGCTTCCCGGAGGGCGATTGCAACTGCAAATCCCTGCGGAGAACGGGCGTCCCTGGCGGCTTAGGCCGCAGTGAGCGGGCACCGGGAGACCAGGCTGCTCAGTTCCAGCATGCGGTGCCGAACATAGCCATCTTCTGTCAAATGGGCCGCGGCCGTGTGTTCCCGGTTCGCGACTACCATTTGATCCATCGGCTTGCGATTGAGGAAGTTGGGGTCGAACTCCTTACAGAATTCACAGGGTCTGCCGGATCGAACGTCGAAACGTTTGGTGATGGCTGGATCGATATGCTCCATGAATCGGGCTCCGTAACATATGAGAGGGCAGAGTCAGTCTGCCTCGGTTTGACGATAAAAGCCGGGTCGCGACACGGATTTTGCAGATCCGCTAGCGCGCCTTTTCTACTATAAGGGTCATGTTTGTACAAGGGCTGAAAAGGTCCAACTTTTCCACAACTGTTTCAGTTTATGGGAAGCCGCGCTGTGGCGATGTGACGCGTACCACCACCAGCCGTACTTTCTGGCAAGATAGGGACCAGATTTCTTTGTGGGAAAAACACTTGTGACCGCGAGTCGCAATGCAGTCATTCTCTTCGATGTCGATAACACGCTGATCGATAACGATCGGATCGCGTCCGATTTGAGGCGCCATCTCAAGGAAAGGGTGGGCGAAGCGTGCGAACGGCGTTATTGGGACATATTCGAGCAGTTGCGCACAGAACTTGGCTATGCCGACTATCTCGGTGCCCTGCAGCGCTATCGGATCGAACAGCCGCGCGATCCGAAGCTGCTGGAAGTGTCCTATTTCATGATCAATTACCCGTTCGCGAACCGGTTGTATCCGCAATCGCTCGACGCCGTGGATCACGCCAAACAGATGGGACAAGCCGTGATTCTGAGCGATGGCGACGTTGTGTTCCAGCCGCGGAAAGTTGACCGGTCCGGCCTGTACGACACGTTTGAAGGTCACGTGCTGATCTACGTGCACAAAGAACAGCAACTGGATGATGTCGAAGCGAAGTATCCCGCCGATCACTATGTCATGGTGGACGACAAGGTGCGGCTACTGACGGCGATCAAGAAATACTGGGGGAAGCGGGTGACCACGGTGTTTCCTTGTCAGGGACACTACGCGCTCGATGAGAAGCAGGTGGCGCAGTTCCCGAAGCCGGACATCACGATCGAGCGGATTGGGGAATTTGTGGAGTATCCGCTGGAGAAGTTGGAAGGGGCAGCGCAATAGGGTGCGATTTCCGAGTCGCCTCGAGAACCGGTGTGGCGGCCGAGCTGCGATCCCTCACTTACTCACTGGGCAGCATCAGTCTGAGGGGCGAGCTTTGAATATTCGGTTCTCGCCTGCCTAAGAATGGGCAGGTCAGGGTCGGCATCTTTCCAGCGGTTGAAGAATTCCTCATAGGCCTTCTTGGCGTCGGCTGTATCTCCGGACATGGCATAGGCCCTCCCCAGCTCGAGCCTGGCAGTGGCCTCGGTCACGTAAGCCGTTAGCGCTGGATACGAGAGCACCCTGCGAAATTCGGCAGCCGCCTCGCTTCCTTTGTGTAACTGCAGGAGTGCTTCCGCGCGGAGGTAAACGGGATACATGGTCGACGCGGGAATGGGAGTGGCTAGTTCGTACGGGGTTGCCGGTTGCAAGGCATCCAATGCTTTGGACGCATTCGCACGATTGAGTTCCACCGCCGCGCGAATCGACGGGAACCAGTAGTACTGAACGACCGTGTCGAGAGGAGAAATTGTGTTGATCCGGTCGACGATGGCCTTGGCACGAGCATCGTCTCCCGCACGCGCGAAGGTCATGGCCGCGAGAGTTTGAGAGTCCCGGTCTGACGCGAGGGAAAGCGCTGCCGCGACCTGGGCGACCGCCTCTTTCCGATTGCCCAGCTCGGCCTCCTGCAGAGCTCCCATCAGTTGCCAGTTCGCCGCGGTTTCCTTCGAACCGCTCCGCACTGCCGAGTCGATGGCGCGTCGCGTCAACTCCCGGGCGGTATTGAGGTGGCCGAACGAGGCTTCGATGTCTGCTCTTAACGCGAGGAAGGTGTCCTCCACGCCTGCCTTGCCCATGGCCCACGACATCTCGCGCTGCGCGGCAGCGGTATCGCCGCGCCAAACTGCGATCTGGTAAAGCAGGCCGTGGAGAGCCGGATGGTCCAATTTTCGCGCAAAGGCGTCTTCCACCACCGCCTTGGCCTCTTCCAGTCGATTGAGGTCGGTATAAGTGAGAGCCAGGTTAACGTGAATCAGCACGCTGTCGGGCAGCCTCTGCATGGCAGCGCGATGCTCTTCAAGCGCGTTCTGAAGTCTGCCCAGTGAGAGGTCAATATTCCCCAGGTTCGTGTGTGGCGTAGCTTCAGAGGGATAACTGCGCGTCCACTGCTCATACACGGGAGCTGCCTTCTCCAACTCTCCGGTGACGTCCTGGTAGTACTGGCCAACAATCGACAGCCGCTCGTGTTCGCTGACGCGGTCGCGCAGTTCATAGGCCTTGGAGAGGTACTCATTCGCCTCTGCTCTTTCGCCGAGATTGCCATACACCGTTCCCAGCGAAGCATAGGCCTGCGCGAATTTCGGGTCCAACTCCACGGCGCGCTTCAAATAAGGAAGTCCTTCGGTCTCGCCCTTGGTCAGCCAGATCTTCATGCCCTGGCTGTAGGCCTTCAATGCGTCGAGCGACGGAGTGGTCGCCTCGGCGAGGGGCGCGTCGAACTTCTGCACCGTATTCAGCGACTCGCCGAGCTCGCCGCGCATTTTACTGGCCGCGCCTCCTAAAGCACCGAGCACTTTCTCTTTGGCCGCAGCCGTAACCTGCTCCTGAGCCAGAACGTCACCGCTTTGGCAGTTGACTGCCTTCAGGCCAAGCACGTACTCGCTTCCCAGGCTCCCAATCGCGCCGGCCACATAGGCTTTGCTTCCAGCTCGCTGACAAACCTCTGCGGCAACGACCGGCGTGAGTTGGGCGCTTGTCTCACGAGTCATCAGCTTCAGCGTCTTATTGATCTTGCTTTGGGGAAGGATATTGAGGAATGGGGATTGCCGCAGCGCGAGGGTCAGGGCCTGCTTGAGGGTGTCGTCAAAAATGGGATCGCCGGTGGAATTGGCGAAGTCCCCGAGCACAATGGTGTCACCGGCGTTGAGCCGAATGGCCCGCCGGGCGCGGATGTACAAGGTGGTGAACACGGCCGCGGCGATGATCGCGGCTGAGACAACCAGCAGCAACACTGCCCGCCGCGTCCCCACAAATCGGCGCGCGTTGCGAACCGCCGCAATCTTCTCTTCGGCGGGCGCCGCACTCGGCTCGACGTAAACTTCCGGAATTCCCGGCGAGACTGGTTGTTGCAGCGTTACATCACGCTTCAGTTGCAGAAGATCGGTTCGAATATCGGCAGCGCTCTGATAGCGAACGTCGCGGTCTTTCTCGACTGCCTTGTAGATGATCGCTTCCAGCTCGGGAGGAATTCGCGGATCCAGTTGACGGGGCGCTGGAACGGGCTGGTGGAGCACGGCTTCCTGGATCACCGTCACCGTGGCCCCAGAGAATGCTCTTTGACCCGTCACCATCTCATAGAGGACCAGCCCAAAGGAGAACAAATCCGTCCGCGCGTCCAATTTCTCGCGCCGGATCTGCTCGGGGGAAAGATAGGAAGGGGTTCCGATCGAGGCTCCTGTGCGAGTCAGATGGGGGTTGATCGCAGGAACATCGGTGCCTTCGGCAGGCTGAAGAATCACACCGCCTTTGGCATCGGCGGGTTCGACGGCGTCGACGAATTTTGCCACCCCGAAATCGAGGATCTTCGCCTGTCCGCGCCGGGTAATGAAAATGTTGGTGGGCTTGATATCGCGATGGATGATGCCTTTCTGGTGGGCGGCTTCCAGCCCGTCCGCGATCTGTAAGGCGAGATCGGTGAGACCCTCCACTCGCTCGACAACTGTCTTGCTGGAGGCCGATTCAATCCACTCCCTCAGTGTCTGCCCTTCCAGGAACTGCATCACGATGAAGGGCTGGCCTTCGTAGTCGTCCAGCTGGTAAATGGAGCAGATATTGGGGTGATCGAGGGAGGACGCAGCGCGGGCCTCGCGCTGCAGGCGCTCGAAGGCAATCGGGTCGCTGGCCAGTTCGCTGGGCAGGAATTTCAACGCGACCGGGCGACCAAGCTTCAGGTCCTCCGCTTTGTAGACCACCCCCATGCCGCCTCCGCCGAGAATCTGCAGGACGCGGTAGTGGGAGACTTTCTTGCCCAGCAAGTCTTCGGCAGCTGGAGTCTTCGTCTCCGACACGAGTAACGGTGAGGGCGATGGAGGGCTGACCTCTTCCACGGGGGCCACAAACCGGTAGCCCTTACCGGTGACAGTCAGGACAAACCGTGGTCGCTCGGGGTCATCCTTGAACACCTGTCGGATCTTGCGGACGGCGGCATTGATGCTGTTGTCGGTATCGAGGAAGACGTCCTTGCCCCAAATGCGCTCGATGATCTGGTCGCGGGTGACGAGTTCCCCCCGGCGCTCGACCAGGAGCACGAGCAATTCCATGGGGATACGTTCCAGCTTCAGGGGCTTTCCCGACCGCCGCAGTTCGTAGGCCCGGAAATCCAGCTCAAAGTCGTCCCCAAACTTGATTGGTTCTGTGATCCGGACCGGCTCGGACGCCACAGCAGCACCCCACAGCAAGGGAGGACATTCTACAACCACTTGGGCCCGTTGGTGACAGGACAAATGTTTTGTGCAGATTACGGGTTCACTTGGAATTAAGACAACCTGCAGACGCCCGCTATGGCCGAAACGCGGCATCTGGAGCACCATCCGCGAACATTAGCGCTCCACCCCAAGCGTGAACAGAAAAAAGGAGGATGTCATGAAAGCACTTTCGAAGACATACAAGACCAGCCTGATGTTGGTCATAGCCTTGGCCTGCATGATCGCGGCCAGTTCAATCTCAGCTCTAGCGGTTCCCCCCAATGAAGCCTTCTATACCTACACCGGCGAGAATCTCAGTGGGGCGTGCTGCTTCTCATGGAACGATGCCGTGACGGTCACCGAGCCAACGGCGATTACGCCAGTCGTCCTTACCTGGACCACGGAATACGTTGCGCATGCTTTCTACCTGGTGGGGCTTAGCGTGAATAACGGACCCTGTACCGCATTCGGCGCCAGGACGTTAGCTCCTACTCTTCAAGGGGATCAGGTTGAAACGACATCTTTTCAGTGGGTCGTCCCGAAGAGCGTACTGGTCAAAGGTAAAAACACCTTCACGGTGTGCGGCGGCGAAGTGGCCCCGTCCTCGCCACCCATCCAACTTGGAATTCGCTCCTACGCTGCGCGACTTTCGAAGTGAGGCCTCGCAAGCAAGCACTCTGAAGCGTGGGATGACCAGGCTGCCCATCAGTCCCTGGATGTCCCCTTAACGGTGATCACAGTCGCGGTGGATATCCCTACCGCAATCAAGCGCAAAGGAGAATCAAGGTGAAGACATACGTGAAACAAAGTAATCGGAATCTACTGGGCATAGCAGCTCTGGCCGCTCTATTGATCGTAGGATCGGTGTCGGCATTCGCGATGCCAGCTAACCAGGTAGCAAGAACCGTGAACGTGCAGACGATCACCGCCAAGTGCTGTGTCCTGCTGAATCCAACAGTTCGGGTGACTGAACCCGCTACCCCCACGCCGGTAATTGTGACGTGGAGCGCCGACTACAACACGACCGGCACGGCCCAGTTCGGGCTCAGTGTGAATGGCGGGGCGTGCGTAGCCTATGGGCCGTTTGTGGTACAGCAGCCCGTCCTTGGGGCTGGAGCCAATAGCGTAACTGTCAGTGGAACGCATCAGTGGGTCGTGTCCCCGAGCGATGGTCTTGTCAAAGGCTCGAACACGTTCCAGGTGTGCGGGGGAGGCTCCGGCCAAGTCGTGACCGTCAACATCGGCTTCAGCACGCTGACTGTTCAGATTGGAAAGTAAAGAACTGTCTCTCTCAGAACTGACAGGGCCGGGCCGGGCGCTCGCGATGGAGCGCGCCTGGCCCCGGCCAGATAGCCAATCTGCAGGGGCTATTGGAGGGAGCGCAATCTAAGGGTGCGCAGACATCCGGATTGGCAAGGCATTGCTGCACCGGGCAGTCAGTTCGTAACCACTTGTTGGAACAAGGAGAACCTCGTGCCCTTGATGAAGAGAGTCGTGGCTTTGGCAGTGAGTTCCTTGCTGTTAGCTTGGATGACAGCTTCAGCTCAGATGATCGACAACACGCAAGCTCCGAGCACCGCACAGGCGGGAATCAACAAATCGTTACTCGATGAGATTGGCGCGGGACGCGGCGACGTCATGACGCCGGGTTCGTCGGTCTATCTCATCAACCGCGACTCGTTCCGTTCGATCCGGCGGGGGCGGCAGCTGTTCCAGCGCAAGTTCACCCGCCTGCAGGGACAGGGCGCTAACGAAAAAGACGGCGTGGGCGATATCAACACCGATATCGCCATCGGCGCCGGCCTGTCGGACAGCTGCGCGCTTTGTCATGGCCGGCCGCGTGGCTCGGCGGGGGCCGGTGGAAACGTCGTGACACGGCCCGACAGCCGCGATTCCCCGCACCTGTTCGGCCTGGGACTGAAGGAAATGCTGGCCGATGAGATCACGACCGACCTCCGTTCAACGCGGGATTTGGCGGTCACGCTGGCGCAGCAGATGAAGCGGCCGATGAGTTTGAAGCTGACGAGCAAGGGCGTGAATTATGGCGTGATCAGGGCCAATCCCGACGGCTCGGTGGACTCGTCGAAAGTACGGGGCGTGGACGCCGATCTGCGCGTGAAACCCTTTTTCGCCGAGGGTAGCGCGATCTCGATGCGCGAATTCATTGTGGGAGCGCTGCATAACGAAATGGGCCTGGAGGCGTCGGCCGATCCGGATCTGCTGACGGCGAGCGCAGGTGGACGTGTTGTAACGCCTTCGGGGATGGTGCTGGACGGATCGAAGGACAAAATCAGCGCCCCGCCGGCACCCGATCCCGACAACGGAAACGAGATCGACCCGGCGATCGTGGATCACCTTGAGTTCTATTTGCTGAATTACTTCAAGCCCGGGCATGGCGAGCCGAGCGCAATCGCTGACCACGGACGGAAAGTGTTTCACCGGGTCGGATGCTCCTCGTGCCACATCGCGGATTTGACCATCAACCATGACCGGCGTGTAGCGGACCTGGAGACCGCCTACGACACTTCACGGGGCATCTTCAATTCCCTGTTTGCGACCGCGACGCCGCTCTTCCACGAAGTGGACGATGGCAGCGGGCTGCCGCATCTGAAAGTGCCCAATCGCGGTTCGTTTTTGGTCAAGGACATCTTCACCGATTTCAGGCGGCATGATCTGGGCCCAAATTTCCATGAGCGGAACTGGGACGGCACGATGCAAACGCATTTCCTGACGCGTCCGCTGTGGGGCGTCGGATCGACGGGGCCGTATGGTCACGACGGGCGCAGCATCACGCTGAACGAGGTCATTCTGCGTCACGGCGGAGAGGCCCAGGCAGCCCGGGACAAATACGCCTCGCTGAAAAGTAACGAGCAGATCGCGCTGCAGACGTTTCTCAATTCGCTGATCCTCTTCCCGCCCGACGACACGGCGTCGAACCTGGACCCGGGCGATTCGACCAAGACGGGGTTCCCGCAATACGGACATGGCAGCATTAAGCTGACCGTGCTGTTTAACAATCCAGCGGATCCGGAGTAAAGAACAGTTCTCGGTTCTCAGATTCCGGATCGCGGCGTTACCTTGGGGCGCCAGGCGATCTGGGCCTGAGAACTGGGAGCTGAGAGCCGAGAACTCTTCTTGTTGTACCGCCGGATTCGGTATAGAGTGGCTCCTTGCAGTCTCCCGCTGCGATCTTCCCCTTAATCACGAAGTGAACACCGCCGGCCCTCGTGGCGGCGCAACCCCATTCAGGAGGTGCACGATGGGGACCCTGAATACTGCTCTCACGCAATTGATGACTTCCACCTGGGCCGCAGAAAACGGATCGGCGACGCCGCTTGGCGTGACTCACGTTCCGGCGAACAAGGCCTATAACTTTGCTATTTATTCGAAGAACTCGACCCGGGTGCGGCTCCTGCTGTTCGCAGCGGATGACCTGGTGAGTCCTGTATCGACGATTGAGTTCGACTCGTTCCGCAACCGCACGGGACGCATCTGGCATGCGGCGATTCCGGAGAAAGAACTAAGAAATGCGAAGTACTACGCGTACTCGATTGACGGACCTCCGCCGACCGGACGACCGCATGAATGGAACGCGTTTCAGGCGTCGAAGATGCTGATCGATCCGTTTGCCACAGCGATTTTCTTCCCGCCAACGTATGACCGGGGTGCGGCGGTGGGGACGGGCAGCAATGCCGGCAAAGCGCCGCTCGGCGTGCTGCCGCAAGATGACAGCGAGTTCGACTGGGAAGGCGATCTGCCTCCGCGCCACGCCGGCGACCTGGTGATTTACGAAATGCATGTGCGCGGCTTTACCGCGAATCCAAACTCCGGCGTCACGGCCAGCAAACAGGGTACGTTTGCGGGCGTGATCGAGAAGATTCCGCACTTGCGGGAACTGGGAGTGACCGCGGTCGAACTGATGCCGGTCTATGAGTTCGACGAAAGCGAGCCGAACTACTGGGGATATCAGCCGATCAACTTCTTCTCACCGCATTCGAAATATGCGAGCCGCACGGGCGCCCAGATCAACGAATTCCGCGCGATGGTGAAGGCGCTGCACCGGGCGGGGATCGAAGTGATTCTGGACGTGGTCTACAACCACACCGGCGAGGGCAACGAGAAAGGGCCGGTGTTCAGCTTCAAGGGAATCGACAACAGCACCTATTACATGGACTCACCGGATCCGAACAATCTTTATCCGTATGCCGATTACACGGGCACGGGGAATACGCTGCACTGCGCCAACAGCGGCGTGCAGCAGTTGATCGTCGAAAGTCTGCGGTACTGGGCGAGCGAGATGCATGTGGACGGATTCCGCTTCGATCTCGGAGCAGTGTTTTCCCGCAACGACGATGGATCGGTAAACCTGGACGATCCGGCGATCTTCGGTGATCTGGCGGACGATACCGACCTGGCGGGCGTGCGCATGATTGCCGAGCCGTGGGACGTGGGAATCGGCGGATATGAACTCGGCCGCAAGTTTCCCGGCATCAGCTGGCGGCAGTGGAATGACCGCTTCCGCGGGACGCTCCGAAAGTTCGTGAAGAGCGACCCGGGATGCGTGCCCGATCTGATGACGCGGCTCTACGGCAGTGACGATGTCTTCCCCGACACGCTGCCCGACAGCTGCCATCCCTTCCAGAGCCTCAACTACATTACGTCGCACGACGGGCTGACGTTGTATGACATGGTCGCCTACAACACGCCGGAGAGCTGGAATTGCGGTTCGGGCGGCGATGCGGACAACGGAGAAATTGGCGTCGCAAAAGAAGTGATCGAACTGCGCAAGCGGCAGGTGAAGAATTTCTGCTCGTTGCTCCTGCTGAGCAACGGCACTCCAATGTTCCGCATGGGCGACGAACTGCTGCAGACCCAGAACGGGCAGGCGAATCCCTACAACGTGGACGATGCCAGTGTGTGGATGAATTGGGACCGTCTCAAGAAAAATGCAGACGTGTTCCGCTTCTTCCAGGGGATGATTGCGTTCCGCAAGAATCACCTGTCCATCGGAAGGGCGACGTTCTGGCGCGACGATGTGAAGTGGTACGGCGTGGGCGATAGTGTGGACATGTCTCCGGACTCGCATACGCTGGCCTATTGTCTGCATGGAGCTTCCCAGAACGACGATGACATCTACGTGATGATCAACGCGTATTGGGAAATGCTGGATTTCACCATCCAGGAAGGCGTGCCGGAGGATTGGAAACGGGTGGTGGACACCAGCCTGCCTTCGCCGCAGGATATCGTCGAACAGGCGGAAGCGCCGAATATTCACACGCTTGTGTATCCGGTAGCCCCGCGGTCGGTGGTGGTGCTGAAGCGGGCGGCCAAGGCGTAGTCGTTAATTGCCCGGTGCGTTCACGGCTGTTGTCTTACCAGGGATTTTGCGACCCATACAATGCTGAACACGATGGTCTGACCTTGGGTGCGATTGCGCGCTCCAAATTCGGGCTCATATCGCGCTACCACGATAGCCGCGGCCCGGGGATGTACATGTTGAACTCCGGACCGAGGGCGAAGACTCGGTCCTTGAGTCCGCGCAGGCCTGGAGGAATGTCTGAACCGCTGTCTCCGGTGACTTTGAATTGGGTGTATCCAGCCACTCCCAGGTTCATCACCATCGGAATGGGGCCGCTGACTTTCTTGTAGAACGTCCTGGCCAGTCCTCCTTCGACTGTTCCCAGGTCGCCGACGCGGATGTTCGTATGGTTTTTGTCAGTGTTAAACTCCAGCGCGAAGTTTGCCGCCGCATTCCACGTCCGCTTCTGATTCAGATAGACCGTGCTGCCAATGGTGAATTCGTTGCCCCACATGCCGAGTCCGGTGTTGTCGTTCGCGCCGGGTTCGTATTTTCCGGTTGGCATGTAGAGGTTGTAACCCGCGGTGACATCGGCACGCTTGAGGGTCCAACCGAGGGTTGCCCCGGCGAACGTGTCCGTATAGGCGAAATTGGTGTGCACATCAAGTGAATTGGACTGTATCCGGTCCTTGATGAATGGAATCCCGATACTCGCGCCAACTTTCCCTCCGAACACCTTGTAGTTCGTCACGAGATTTACAAGGATGGCGTCCGCGGTGGTGGTTAGACTGCCGGGCAGGCTGAGGTCGTGGCCGTCGTTATCCTTGACCGTATCGGTGTAGTAGACATACACCAGATTCCCCACATACAAACCGGGCGGTGCTTGTGTCCCGCTGGCCAGGCCAATGAAGCCGGCGATGTGGTCGCCTTTGTATTGTGCTTCAGCACTGACGGCGATCAAAAGAAGGGTCAGGTAACTGCAGCACCGGCTCAGACGCCTCATTGAAAATCTCCTTTCGCCCCATCCCTTGTGGCCATGGTTATTCCTCGCGTAGGCTTGCGGGGATTGCCAACGATCATCCGCACGGCTCCCGCTGACAGCCACTGTCAAACTAGGCAGTCCCCTCCTAGGTTTTCCGTGAGTTGTTGAAGACAGTCCCACAGCGATCCCAGAGGAAGAGATCTGGCTTCAATCAGCGCGAACGAGCCAACCGGAAGGAGTCTGAGCAGGCCTGGAAAAACCGGATGTAGATAGTTGAGATGGTCAGTGACTTCATCAACTTACTGAGAAATACCGGCCGCTTCTACTCTTCTTCTTCCTGCGCCCCTGCGCGGACCAGAGCTTCCAGTTCCCGGGCGAGGCTGGAGCGGTCGGTTTCGGGCAACTCGAGGAAGCGGAACGGCTGGAAACATCCTTTGGTGGCCCACATCGGAAACAGCATTTGGGCGCGGCTGCGGATGCTGGTCGTGCCGACGTGGAACAGCGCCGTTACCTTGATGCCTTCGTCGAGCGGGTTCTCAAGCGAGAGCAGGCCTCCGTTGACGGAGAGCTGGTTCATGCGCGCGCGGATCTGACGGCCGTTTTCGAGCAACACCAGCGCGAGAACGGAGCCGCCCAGCTTGACGCGGGAACCGCGCTGCCGGTTTTGGACGCCGGTTCGGGACATATCCTCCGCAAATATCGCATGACCAATGGGCTGGGGGGCAGATTACCAAAGGCACTCGGACCCACGGCAGGTCTCAGGTGTCAGGTCACGGGTCACAGGTGTCGAGTCTCGAGGTGTCGGGCCGGCTGGAGAGCTGAGCATCCGCCAAAGCCTGTCACCTGTGACCTGACACCTGGTTTATGCGACAATGCTCCGCCGTATTCCTGGGAGACGATCATGAGACCAATTCTGGTTTTGGCGTTTGCGTTGTGCCTGGCGGTGAGTGGATTTGCTCAGAAGGCGGCCAAGAGCGCGGCTGTCGGCGGCGTCGACCGCGCATACCTCCAGAAGATCTGGGATGGCTGGGCATCGCTGGATGTGACGGGTCAAAAACAGTATTACGCGCAGGGCCCGCATGTGTTTTTCGACATTGCGCCGCTCAAGTACGCCAGCTGGGATGAATACGAAGCGGGCGTGACCAAGGAACTGGGAGACTTCAAGGCGGCCAAGTTCACCGTCAACGACGACCTGCAGATTCACAAGGCGGGGGATGCATACTGGATCAGTTCAACCGTCAAGTCCGACATGACGCACAAATCCGGCAAGCGCGATATGGGACAGTTTCGCTGGACAGCGGTCTTCGAAAAAAAAGATGGCAAGTGGCTGATCGTGCATGAGCACGTCTCGGCGCCGATGGACTAGAGCTCCTGCGGGGTTCGCAATAATGAACGAGTGTTGGAGGGAACGGGCGCCCCGCCCGTCCCTCCCCTTTGCTCGCTCCGGCTTACGTAGTAACAGTGAATTTCGTCTTGCTGCTGGCTTTGCCGCCGGGGGTCGTGATCGAGATTTTGTTGGTGACGGCACCCGCTGGAACGGTGACGGTCACCTGCGTGTCTGAGTTCACGACGAACGACCCGCTCTTGCTGCCGAAGGTCACTTTCGTGGCCTGAATCAGGCCCTTTCCCGTCACAACTACATGAGTGCCGACTGGCCCACCGGCGGGAGTGAAGCTTGTGATTGTCGGCGTCACAAAGAACTTGCGGCTGCTGGTTAACGTCCCGCCGGGCGCCGTTACCGTGAGAAATCCGGAGGAGCCGGCCGGAACTTTTGCCGTCAGGTAGGTGTCGGACACGACGGTGAAAGTGGTCGACGTCCCACCCAGCTTTACGCTGGTCGCGCCGCTGAATCCTTGACCGAGCACTTCGATCGTGTCGCCAACCTTGCCCCGCACCGACACCAGACTGACGAACGGACCCAGACCCATATCGAGGCGGTAGAACTCTCCTCCGTTGACGCTTTGGCCGCCCGACTCCGTCGCGCCATAGAACTTGCCGTTCGTGTGCTGCACCATGCCCGTCTGCGGAAAGAAGCCGTCTTTACATCCCGCCACGGCACAGAAACTGTAAAGCGTGGAATAGGTGCCGGCGGGAGTCACGCGGAAGAGGGCCCCGGAGTTCTGATGGCCGCCGCCACCGGTAGTTCCGTACACGTTGCCGTCGGTGCCCAGCGCCAGACCGCCCAAGGGCTGGATGCCTTCATTGATGTCGGCGGTCCGGTCGAAGTTATGCAGTACCAGATAGTTCTTTCCCGTGGGATCGATCTTGAAGACCGTGCCCCAGTTTTTAGTGCCGCCGCCGTAGGTGGTGCCGTAGAGCGTGCCATCGTTCGCCTGGACTAGACCGCCGATCGGGAGACTGCCGTCGTTGCCGGCAGTGCCGGCAAAGCTGTGCAGCACCGTAACTTTGCCCGCCTTGGTCATTTTGAAGATGACGCCAAAGTTGTTGGTTCCACCGAGTCTGCTGACGCCATAAAAATTGGCGTCGAGGCCGAGAAGGATGGCGTAGGGAACAGCGCCGTCCGTGCTCTTGAATGGGTGGATCGTCGTCAATTTGCCTTTGGAAGTGATCTTGAAGGCGGTGCCGTAGGTTCCGGCGTAGACACCGTCGGAAGTTCCATACAGGTTCAAGTCAGCGCCCAGAGCCAAAGGAGCTTGTGGGTTCCCTTCATCGGTGCCGGTGCCGGTAAAGTCCCACAAGTTGGTGTACGCTCCGGTGTCACTCAACTTGAAGACGGTGCCGACGATGTGGGCGCCTCCGGATGTGGTGGTCCCGTAGAAGAATCCATCGGTAGAGAGGGTGAGGCCGCTCTCCGGGGCGGTGGGTCCGGGGTATGCCAGGAAGTTGTAAAGCACCGTCAGACTTCCACCGGTCGTGATGGAGTAAGCAGCGCCCCCGCTGTGGGTTCCGCCGAAGGCCGACGTGCTATAGAGACGGCCATCCCGCCCTTGCGACATCAGGCTGAACGGACTGGGATTGATGGGATCGCCGGCAGTACTGCCCAAGTTGTAGAGCGGCGTATAGGTCTGGGCGTACGCCGCGAACGCGGTACTCAGGAAAGCAACGATCAGTCCTGCGGCTATCCCGCGATCTGACAGACTTGAGAACGGCTTCATTCGAATTCCTCCTCACCCAAAAAAGCCCGGTTACACGACATTGCGAAATTCCTGCGGAAGAACTGTCAGGGAGCAACAAATAAAGTACCTGGACGGGGGCGGGCCGGCTCAGTACGCCTTCCAGAAGAAGTAGATTGTCATTCCCGTTCCTACCAGGATGACGAAGGCACGGATCCAGGATTGGGGGAGCTTCTGGGCGTAGTGGGCACCGAAATAGCCGCCGAAAATCGCGCCAGCAATCACAATGATGCCCGGCTTCCAGGCAACCGCGCCCTTCAGGACAAACGTAACCACCGCGACTCCATTGACAATTCCACCCAGAACCGCCTTGAGCGCATTCATAGCGTGGATGTCAGTCATGCCAAGGGCAGCCAGCATTGCCAGGTTCAGGATTCCCAGGCCGCCTCCGAAGTATCCTCCGTAAACTGCTGCGAACAGTTCGAACACCGCAGCAGCCGTGATGGCGGCGGTGGTGGCGTCGTGTGCAAGGCTATTGCTCTTGCCGCGCGACAAGCGCCTCCCAAAAACGAATAGCAACGTGGCGCCCAACATCAGCCAGGGCAAAACGCGAAGGAACGTCTGCGCTGGAGTCTTCAGCAGAAGAACCGCGCCGGCTATGCCGCCGACGATACTGGTCACGATCAGCGGAATCATAACCCGCCGCGAGATGTTCAGGTGCCGCCGGTACGCGCCCGTGCTTGCCGTGGTTCCGAGCCAAAGCGCAACCGTATTGGTGGCGTTCGCCGCGATGGGCGCGACGCCACTAAACATCAGCGCCGGGAATGCTATGAAGCTTCCGCCGCCGGCCACAGCGTTGAGCGCCCCGCCCAGAATGCCGGCGACGAAGAGGAAACCGATGGTGTGGAGGTCCAAGAACAAGATGTAACATAGCCGGGGCCCGATTGTTGCTTCCCGACCGCCGCAGATGACGTTCCTGTGGTTCCCCCGTCAGAGAGGGCGGAGGCTTCCATGCGATATACGCTGTGCGGGATGCTGTTTTGTCTGGCGCTGATGGCAGGAACTGCCGGTGGACAGCAAAGCGCTGCTCCGAACCCATGTGCAGCGGCCACGCAGCATCAGTTCGATTTCTGGGTAGGCGAATGGGATGCTGCTTGGCCCGGCAACAACGGCGAAGTGCAGCACGGGTCGAACAGTATCCGTCGTGTACTCGATGGCTGCGTCGTCGAAGAAAACTTCTCCGGCGGCCCCAACATGCACCTCCGAGGCAAGAGCGTCTCGATCTTCGACACCCGCGCCGGCAAATGGAAGCAGACCTGGGTCGACAACGAAGGCGGTTATCTCGACTTCGTTGGCGAGTTCAAAGAGGGGCAGATGATCCTCTGGCGCGAAGCTACCCGTCCGGACGGGACCAAGGCCATGCAGCGGATGGTGTACAAGAACATCGCTGCCAACGAGTTCGACTGGAGTTGGGAAGCCTCCACAGATGGCGGCAAGGCCTGGCAGGTGCAATGGCCGATCCACTACAAGCGGAGGAAGTAGCTTTGCGCACAGACGTTTAGCAGACAGTGCAGCCGTGACATAGGTCACATGCAGGTGTTCACCAGTGCGCTAGCCTGAAGTCGGTAAGGATGGCTTCATGGCAACGCAAGTTCATAGCGAAATCATTCAGGCCCCTCCCCCCGTACTCTTTCCGCCGACGCCGGAAAACGCGGCGAACCGCGTCTCCCCAGCGAAAACGAAACCCAAAAAGAAGCTGATCCGGCGCACCGATCGCGACTATTCCCAGGTTGTCCGTCGCAGCTTCCAGGACGCGTTCCTGCTGCTGAACGTATGGATCGGAGCTGAGTTCTATTACTGGGTTCGACAGTTTGAGCCGGGCGGAGCAGCGACGTCGGTACAGCGCCCGGCCGGCGTCGAGGGCTGGCTGCCCATCGCCGCCCTGATGAACCTGAAGTATTGGGTGGTCACGCGTCAGGTTCTGTCGCTGCATCCGGCGGGGATGTTCCTGCTGATTTCGTTTCTGGCAATGTCCTTCCTCTTCCGCAAGGCCTTCTGCAGCTGGCTGTGTCCGGTGGGCACGATCTCGGAATACCTCTGGCAGTTGGGCCGAAAGATCTTTCGGCGGAGCTTCCATCTGCCGCGCTGGCTCGATGTCGGGCTGCGCGGCCTGAAGTACCTGCTGCTCGGCTTCTTCGTGTGGGCCGTGAGTTCGATGGCGGCGGGCGAGATTGCCGCCTTCATGAACAGCCCTTACGGCGTGATCGCCGACGTGAAGATGCTGAATTTCTTCCGCCATCTCGGAGAGACGGGCGCCATCGTGATCGGTGTGCTCGCCGTGGCATCGCTGTTCGTGCAGAACTTCTGGTGCCGCTATTTGTGCCCGTACGGGGCGTTCTTAGGGATCACTTCCCTGTTCAGCCCAGCGCGCATACGGCGCAATCCCGAAACTTGCATTGACTGCGCCAAGTGCGCGAAGGCCTGCCCGTCGGCCCTGCCCGTCGACAAGCTCATCACGATCAAGTCAGCGGAGTGCACGGGTTGCCTGGAGTGTGTAGCGGTTTGTCCGGCGAAAGATGCGCTCAGCCTGGCCCTCCCAGCCATTCCCGCGCTTGTCCCCCAGCCGCGCAAAGTGCCAGCCTGGGCCATGGCGGCCGGAATTGCAGCGCTATTCCTGGGGATCGTTGGGTTCGCGAAGACGGCCGGGCACTGGGACTCCCACGTGCCGCGAGCCACCTACCAGCAGCTGGTCCCTAACGCCGATCAGGCGCGGCATCCGATGCCAGGGGAGAACTAGACCGCGGCTCCTGGTCAGCGCTGTGACTTGGCTATGCCCTCATCGTACATGGCTCCATAAGCCAGGTACTGCTTGGACGGGTCGTCGAGGTAGCTGATTTCCACTTTCTCAATTTCACCCTTGGCATCGAAGGTCGCGGTCAGCTGAGCGTTCACGCCCGCAAAATACGTTGGCAGGTTGAGCTTCTGATAACGCGCCAGCACCTGATCGCGCAATGCCGGATCGAAGTGGACGCCGTACTTATCGATCAGCGCCTTGATGGCATCGTAGTCGCCCTCGGCTTTAATGCGCATGAGTTCGGCGAGGAGCATACCCACACCCTGGCGCATCTTCTGATAGTCGACCACCCGCACGTAGGCCTTGCCATCCCGCGTGAACTGCTCAATCGAACCGGGGACCTTGTCCTGAATGTAGTGTGCGACCAACTGGCGATCGCGCTGATGGTCTTCCTCAATCGAGTCGCCGTGCGGAATGCGGCGCAGTTGGTTCAAGGCAACCTGCGCAGCGTTGTCATACATTGCCTTGGCGACTTCTTCCTGGTTGGAGATCAAGCCGAGTTCTTTCAGCTTGGGGTCCCAAACGTTCCAGAGCGCCATCAGGTCGGCGCGCCCTTCTTCGAGAGTGGAAAAGTATTCTTTGAGGAAAGGCTGGGCTCCGCCACTGACGCGTTCGCTCAGCTTGCCGGAACCGTGTCCGATGACCTCATGCATGGCCACCAGGAGATCACCGGCTTCGGTGCCGTACTTGTCGGCGCGTTCGACCTCGGCCGGGTCAGAGGCGAATTCCGCGGCAGCGGCCTTTCCCGTGGCGTCTTCAATGGCACGCTTGCTCCCCATGAACAGGAAATTCTTCGAGCCATATTTCTCGTGGATTTCGTTTTCGTTCGGCAGATTGTCGCCAATCGTGGTCACGCTGAAGTCGCCGGTTTCGACAAGGGTTTCGACTGCCTTGACTACCGGTGGCTTGAAAGACTCGCGCTTGTACTTCGCTTCCCAGGGCGCCTTCTCTTCGAAATACGCGGCATTCTCAGCCAGCTTTTTCATGGCAGCCGTGAGGGGCTGATCGGTGACCGTGACAAAACTTTGCGAGCTTCCTTTGGCGCCGCGCGCGTCGCGATAGATTTCGATGAAGCCATTGTCGAAATCGACGGTGGCATCGTTCTGGACCCACGCGGTACCGAAGGCGACCCACTCGGCATATTCGCCGGTCTGGTAGTAGCGGATGAGATGGTCGATGGCTTCTGCCTGCTGGGGCTCGGCGTAAGCGCGCGCTTTCTGAAGACACTCGACCGCTTTCTTCAGGAACGTCGCATAGAGTCCCGGAGGAACCTTGCCGTCGGGCGTTCCGGCGCGATAGACAAGCTCGGTCAGTTTGCCGTTCGCGCCCCTGACCACCCGCGAGTTCAGCGGATACTGATCCTGAAATCCCTTCAGATCGGCGAGGCTGAGGCCGGGGTAGAAAGTATTGGAACTGGCCTGGATCGTGTCCTTTCCTCCGCTTGGACTCTTGGCCGTGATCATCGGCTCGAAGGCGGGGTCGAACAGCGAAGCTCGCAGCGATGCCACTTCCCGGCTGACATCCGCCGGTTTGTTCAGCGGCGGCAGATCGGCGGAGGACGTACGGAAGGCTCCATTCTTCTGGGCGATCAGCGCAGCTTTCTCCAACTCCTCCGGCGTGAAAGCGGGCAGAAACTTCTGGGACGTCAGCTCGTTGTGATTGCCGCGATTGCCCCAGAAGAGCTTGGCGAAATCGGCAATTTTGGCCATCGTCGGCGGGTCAATTCCTTTGGGGAACGCCACGATTTCTTCGAGCAGGCGCTTCTGGCGCAGTCCGTAGGCAGAAAGCTGGTCGTAAATGATGGGATCAATGGCGATCGAAGCCTGCGTGAGCCAATAACCCAAGGCTTGCTGGCGCGGCGTGAGCGCCTTGAAACTTTCCGCGCGCAATTGGAGGAACGCGGTGTCGCCGATGCGCTCGACGACAACCTGGCTTGGGGCCTGCTCCTGGCAAAACACAGGCGCTGCGGCGATCACAATCAGAATTGCCGATGGGATGAATTTCAAAATCAGCCTCCGTGGACTTTTCTCCGCGTGACCCCGCAGGCTAACACACCGGCCGGCCTGAAGATGCGGAGGGGCGCCTGCCGGCAGAAAGGCAACGGGCGCGGCGCACAATCTGAAGACTGCCGCCGCGGGGAAACGTTAGCCGGGCGGAGGACGGGATGTGCGCGTGCTAGAATCAAAGCAGATGCCTCGTCTAGCCGATGCTTCCTGACATCGAAAAACTGCTGCAGCTCCAGGTTGCGGACAAAGAGATCCGCAAGCTGCAGGAGGAAATCGCTGCCCTGCCCAGACGGGTGGCGGCGATCGAGGAGAAGCTGGCCGGAACCAGGGCCAAGCTGGAAAAAGCCCGCGCCGCCGCCAAAGCCGACGAAGCCAACCGCAAGAAGTTCGAAGCCGCCATCCAGGACTTGCAAGGCAAGATCTCGAAGTACCGCGACCAGTCCCTCGACGTAAAAACCAACGACCAATACAAGGCTCTGCTGCACGAGATCCAGTTTGCCGAGCAGGAAATCCGCATCAACGAGGATCGCATCCTCGAAGTGATGGTCAACACCGAGGCCCGCGACAAAGATGTTAAAGCCGCCGAAGCGGAGTTGAAAGCCGAGACTGCCGAGATCGAAAAGGAAAAAGAAGAAGCGCGTAAAATCACGGCCGCCGACCAGGCGAAACTGGCCGAGTGGAACTCGAAGCGCGACGGTTTGCGCCAGGGCATTTCCGCCGATCTTCTGCGTCACTACGAGCGGGTGATGAAGTTTCGCGGCAGCGGACTGGCCGAAGTCCGGGACCACAAGTGCATGGGCTGCCAGGTGATGCTGCGTCCGCAGACCTACAACGAAGTTCGCAACGGCGAGCAGCTTGTGGTGTGCGAGTCCTGCCAGAGGGTCCTGTATTTCGATCCTGCCAACGAGCTGAAGTTGGAACCACCCGGATCGCAGGTCCACGTGCGGAAGCGGCCGCGTCCCAAGTCCGACGCTCCGCAGGCATGGTTCTACCGTCCGGACTATGGCGAGGAAGGCGAAGTGCTCATCGGCTTCACCAATAGCGGCGGAATGTCGACGCGGCGCGTCTACGAGATGCACTCGGGCCGGCAGATCGGCGACATCCTGAGCCGCGAAGGCGCCTACCGGCTGGCGTTCCCGGAGGACTTGACCGATTCCGCGATCCGCCTCAACGGCCACTGGGATGAAGCGGAGATGGACGAGTGGGGCTCGGAGATGCCCACCAACGCCCTCGACGCCCTTCACGCCGACCTGCGAGCGGCCCAAAGAGAGCACAGTTCCAGCCCCAAGGAACACGCCGCCCACTCCGCACAGCCCGCCGCAAGCTAGGACCCTTCCTGCAGGGCAGCGGTGATGATGCTGTTACGTGCATCCCGCTTCCACCCCTGCCAATAGGTGTCGTTGGATAACGCAGGTTCCCCAAGGCACAGACTCAGTTGTGAATATAATTGAAACACTCGTTTCATTTATGCTAAGCTTCCTGTCAGTCGTGGGGAGCGCCGCCGCCGGCCATTCCTATTCCGCAGGGGGAGTTCCACTCATGTTGCGAGCCATCGGAGCCGTTCTCGCTGCTGTGGTTTTGTGGTTGATCGTCGCCACCGTCATTCACCGGCTCATGTGCGTCGTGTGGCCCGCCTATGCCGTGGCGACTCCGCTGCTGGCTTTTACGCTATCGATGAAGCTCGCCCGCCTCTCGTTAAGCACTTTCTGCACCCTGCTCGCTGGCTTCGCTGCGAACCGGATCAGCAATGCCCGCGGGATCGCGGTCGCGGTAGGATGTGTCCTCGTCTTACTTTTTCTGCCGGAGCATTACCGCATCTGGGATCGCTTTCCGGTCTGGTATCACCTGACGTTTCTCAGCTCTTTGATTCCGCTGTCCGTGATTGGCGCGCGTCTTTCGAGTTCGCGGCGACAACCACCGTCGGAGTGAAGGGTGGCGGAAAACTCCTCGCGGACTTCTCTTATGACCAGAACCGTCAACGAAACACGGCCTCACGAACTCCTGGATGCGATCGTCGCCTACATCGCAAAAAGAGGTGTAGCCGAACTCTCTCTCCGGCCCTTGGCCAAGGCGGTGCGGTCGAGTCCGCGGGTGCTTCTCTATTATTTCGGATCGAAAGAAGAACTGCTGGCCGCAGCTATCAAGCGTCTCCGCGAACGCCAACGCGCGGCCTTCAGCAAGATGCGCGACCTCCGTTATGAACATACCTCCGACGCCTGCCGGGCCATCTGGAAATACATGAGCGCTCCGGAATCCGTAGCGGCTTTCAGGCTTTCGCTCGAGACCTTCGCCATGGCCCTTCGCCATCCCAAGCGTTTCGGTGATTTCCTTTCCACATCCGTCGAAGACTGGATCCAATTCCTGTCCGAGCCTTTGCTGCAGAAGGGAGTCTCGCCACCCGGCGCGCGCGCCTTCGCCACCGTCGTCCTTGCCGGATTCCGTGGTTTCTTGCTTGATCTCAGCGCATCCAATGATCGCGAACGCATTGACCGCGCCGTAGACCTCTGGCTCCAGACTCTCGACACAATCAAGCCCTCGCAGGAGGTACCCCATGCCAGCTAAACGTCACGCCGCGCTGGGCTTCATTCTCGTCACCACCATGCTCGACATGATCGCCTTCGGCATCGTGGCACCCCAGTTGCCCAAGCTGATCTCCGATTTCGTCGGCGGCAATACGGCGCGCGCGTCGGAGTACCTGGGCTTCTTCATTACCACGTTCGCGCTCATGCAATTCTTCTTCTCGCCGGTGCTGGGTCTGCTTTCTGACCGCTATGGCCGCCGCCCTGTGATCTTGCTCTCGAACTTCGGACTGGCGTTCGACTACATGATCCTGGCCTGGGCGCCCTCCCTGAACTGGCTGTTCGTAGGCCGGCTGCTTTCCGGATTGACCTCGTCGAGTATTCCGACGGCGGCGGCGTACATCAGCGACGTCACTCCGCCGGAAAAGCGATCGAAGGCATTCGGCCTGATGGGCGCCGCGTTCGGAGTAGGCTTCGTCCTTGGGCCCGCCATCGGGGGATGGCTGGGCATGAACAATGCCCGGCTTCCGTTCTGGGTCGGCGCCGCCGCGAGCCTGCTGAACGCCATGTACGGACTGTTTGTGCTCCCCGAATCCCTCCCCGCCGAAAAACGCCAGCCCTCCGTCAACTGGCGAAACGCCAATCCGCTCGGCGCGCTGCGCCTGCTGCGTTCGCACACCGAGCTTCTCGGCCTCGCCGCTGTCGAGTTTCTCGGATACATCGCCCACGAGGTCTACCTCACCGTCTGGGTGCTCTACGCCATCTACCGCTTCGGCTGGAATCAACGCATGGTCGGCCTGTCGCTCGCCGTGGTCGGCATTTCCTCGATCATTACTTCGGGCCTGCTGGTGGGGCCCGTGGTCAAGCGTCTGGGGGACCGCCGTGCGCTCCTGACCGGACTATTTTTCGGCGCGCTCGGCTTCGCCATGTACGGATGGGCGGGTGCGACCTGGGCGTTCCTCCTCGCCATCCTGGTCAATTCTCTTTGGTCGCTCGCCAGACCGACCTCGCAATCTCTGATGACGCAGCGCGTCTCCCCTTCCGAACAGGGAGAACTGCAGGGCGCTCTCGCGTCGTTACGCGGCATGGCAATGGTGATCGGCCCCTCGCTGTTCTCGCTGACCTTTGCCTATTTCATCGCGCCCGAGCATCCCTTCCCGCCGGCGCCGTGGTATCTGGCCGCGCTGCTCGTGTTCGTTTCGCTGGGAATTGCCTGGCGCGTGGCGTCGGAGAGAAAACCCGCCGCAACGATGACTGAAGCTGTCGCCGAAGCCGAGTGACACATTTGACCTCCTTGGTGTACCCCGTGGGGAGAGATTCTTGTTCGGACCACAGCGAGCACACGGGGCCAGAGCGGAGTGCGTCGCGAACTCCTTCTTCTTGCGCTAAGATGGCCGCACGAGGTGAGTGATGGCCACCGACCGCCGTTTGCCTTCTGCTTCCCGCCGTTCGTTCCTGAATCTCTCCGCAGCCGCATCGGCTGCGCTCGCCATGCGCATCGTGACCGAGCCCATGCTGGCTTCAGCGCGCGAGCGCCATCCCTCGCCGGGAGCCATCATGATCGACTCCAATGAGAATCCGCTGGGTCCGTGCGTTTCCGCGCGTGAGGCGGCCGCCGGAATTGTCCCGCAGGGCGGACGCTACCTCGACGGCCTGACCGACGATCTGACAAAAATGGTCGCCGACAGGGAAGGTCTGAAGCCGGACTATGTCTCCGTGCATGCCGGATCGACTCCACCCCTGCATCATTCCGTCTGCGCCTTCACCTCGCCGCAACGCAGTTATGTCACCGCCGATCCGGGATTCGAAGCCGGCATGTTCGACGTGCGGGCCACCGGCGCCCGAGTGGTCAAAGTGCCGCTGACCAAGGACTACGCGCACGACGTCAGGGGCATGCTGGCGGCGGGACAAGATGCCGGCGTGTTTTACGTCTGCAATCCAAACAATCCGACTGGCACGATCACCAGCCATTCCGATATGGAATACCTCGTCGAGCACAAGCCCAAGGGATCAATCGTGCTGGTCGACGAGGCGTACATTCATTTCTCGGACGCGACCTCGGTCGTAGACCTGGTGCGCGCGGACAAAGATGTGATTCTCCTGCGCACGTTCTCCAAGCTCTACGGCATGGCCGGGCTGCGCTGCGGACTCGCTCTCGGACGCCCCGACCTGCTCGACAAGATGTACGACTACGGCGGCGGAAACTTCATGCCAATCACGGCCCTGGTGGCGGCATCCGCCAGCCTGAAGCACCCGACTCTGGTCGCGGAGAGGAAGAAGATCAACGCTGACATCCGGACAAGCGTGTTTCAGTGGCTCGACTCGAATGGCTACTCCTACATTCCATCGCAGTCGAATTGTTTCATGCTCGATACGAAGCGTCCGGCGAAAGAAGTGATTGACGCGATGGCCAAACAGAACGTGTTCATCGGGCGGGTCTGGCCCCTGATGCCGACTTACTCGCGGATTACCGTCGGAACGCAAGCGGAGATGGCGGAGTTTCAATCAGCGTTCAAGAAGGTAATGACCGGCGCAGTGACGGCGGGCGTTGGGACACCGCGACGCCGAAAGTATCTGGATGGCGTCGACCCGCGCGATTGGCCGGCCTGATCAGGGTCACCCATCCTCTAACTTGCCTTTGGTTCAATGCTGACCAGTTTCGTGGCCACCGGAGGAGCCCAGCGCGGCTGGATTTTATAGTCCTTGCGGAAGCGCCCCATGAACGTTCCGATCGCAGCTGACCCGTAGGCCACGTGTTCGATTTTCAGCGGACCCACACGCAGGTCTTTGAGCCAATGCAATCCCGTGCTGCTGGCGCATCCGCACTGCAGGCAATCAGGGTCCCCACCGAAGATGCAGGGCTCGACCCGAGTCGCCAAATCCGCAGAGTAGTTCGTCGACATCCGCGAGAACATACATTCGCTTGGGTTCTTGGGCGGAACGAGGATCGCGCGGGCGATGCCGTCGTTGATCAGGAGCTTGGGATATCGATCTTTCATCCCGGCCAGTTCGTGAGCGACTTTTTCCCGCTGATCGCGGGTAAGGATCTCGTTGCTGACCTCGCCTTTTTGCGGCGTGTACAGGCTGACCCAGATGCGCACGACTTCCGCCCGCCGCGACCAGTAGGCCAGATAGGCATCGAGATACCCCTCGCGCTCCGCCATAGGGCGTGTGATGGTCCAATGCACGTTCACACGCGTGCCTTCGATATTTTGCAGGATACGATCGTACGTGGCGGGCTTGCGGCGTGGATTGTGGTGCTCCGGCAAGCCGTCCACCGATATCGCCACTCGCACTCTCGGAATCGACATCCAGTGCACAGGGATCGGAATGACCGCGCTGGTCACGACCATGGTGTGAACGCCCATATCGCTGAGAACAGGAAGGATTCGGCTCAGTTCGCGATGGCGCACCAGCGGCTCACCGCCCACCAGGGAAACGTGCAGCGGACGATGTTGCCGCACCAGCGCGATCATGCGCTCCACCAACTCGTCGCCGCGGTAGTCGGCCATTCCACGCAGCGTGACGCCTCCGCCCAGGTGCGTGTCCCCATAGGCGTAACAGCCCGGGCATTGCAGCGGGCACTCCCTTGTGACTTCGATGGAAAGCATTGGGCTGGCGCCCGTCAAAATCGATTTCCAGGCGGCCAGCAATTGCACGATTTTCAACCCGGGCTTGCGGCGGACCTGATTCATGGCTCTCCTCAATTCTGTGCAGCGTCGCTGGCAAATACGCCGCCGCATTGTTTCAGCAGCCGCGTGGCGGCCTGACGCCGCTTCCGTTCATGCGCCCGCACCACCAGCACGATGGCGCCTTCGTCGAAGAGCCGAGTCAGGAATGCGGATTCGGACTCCGGAAGTCCCAGTTCGAGCAGTTCTTCCTCCAGATTCGGCACGGATCCGGCGAGAATCCCCAGGGCGCAATACTCCTGCGTGGAAAAACCGGAACGGGCGAGCGCTCCCATTGCGCGTACCGCGTCGAATCCGTCCCAGAAAACACTGCTGAGATGGGCTGGTGAATGGCTACGCTCCCGGTCCATGCGGACCTCCCTTCACTAAAACAGTTGGCAGAAGGAGTTTTGACCTGTGGAACCTAGCAGAGGCGAACACAGCCAGCGGCGAGTACGTCGAGCGGTCCCGGGGTGTCGATTTCCAGCGAGACGAATAGGGCGCGAGTCATTTCCACAGCCGCCGCCCCGAGTAATGGCTGGAGTGCAGCAAACAGCGGAGCTTGTTTCGTATTTGTTCCGGGAAGTTCATCGGGGGCAGGAGAAACCAGAACCCAGGCGAGCGAGATCGCGGCCAGAATCACGATCACGGTTTGCAGCCGGCTGCCCATACCGGCCTTGGATGCTCCGAACCCGACCCACGTTGCAATTGCGAATGCACGTAAAATCCACCCGCTTGTACCATGGGGGTCATGCCGACAAAAACCGAACGCGTGGGCGGCGCGACCGTCAAGGTTTCCCGCCGCGGCCTGGCCCGGCTGCAAGACGGTCACGTCTGGGTCTATCGCTCGGATATCGCTGCCCCCGACGACATCCCACCCGGAGCCCAGGTTGCGGTTGTGGATCCGCGCGGAAAATTTCTCGGCACCGCGCTCTATTCCAGCTCATCGCAGATCGCGATCCGGATGATTTCCCCGGAACAGGTGACCGATCTTCCCGCGCTCGTTGCCTCACGTGTCCAGGCCGCCGTCGCGTACCGCGAAGGAATTGTCGCCAACACCGATGCCTACCGCATCGTCTTCAGTGAAGCGGACTTCCTGCCGGGGCTGATCGTGGATCGCTACCACGACGTCGCGTCTCTGCAGGTCCTGACGCAGGCGATGGACGCCCAACCCGTGCGGGCGGCCATCATGGATACGCTGGTCGAGCTGCTCCAGCCGGCGGGAATCGTCGAGCGCGTGGACCCGCGGATTCGTGAACTGGAGCACCTGCCGGCGCGAAAGCCAGGGCTAGTGTATGGAGACAGGTCTTCGACGATCGTCACGATGAACTCCGGAACGGCAAACGGCGTGCGCGTTCATTACGACGGCCTCGAGGGCCAGAAGACCGGCGCGTTCCTCGATCAGCGCGAGAACTACGCGGCGGCTGCGCGATATGCCCACGGCGAGGCGCTCGACGTGTTCTGCTATCAAGGAGGCTTTGCTCTTCACCTCGCGCCAAAGTGCTCGAGCCTGACTGGGGTGGACAGCTCGCGCCCGGCGCTGGAGATGGCGGAAAAGAACGCGGCGCTGAACGGCCGTGAGCTGGAGTGGATCGAAGGGAACGCTTTTGACCTGCTGAAGGATTACGCCGCCGCCGGACGCCGCTATGACACCATCGTCCTCGACCCGCCCGCCTTCGCCAAAACCAAGCGCGATCTCGACAAAGCCCTTCGCGGCTACAAAGAATTGAACCTGCGCGCTCTCAAGATGCTGCGGCCCGGAGGGATACTGATCAGCTGCTCGTGCTCCTATCACGTGGGCGCGAGTACGTTCCTGGAAGTGGTGGCGCAGGCCTCGCAAGATGCCCATCGGACTGTGCGAATTCTGGAAAACCGCGCACAGGCTAAGGATCATCCCATAGTGCTGACAATCCCTGAAACGGCCTATCTCAAATGCCTGATTTGCCACGTAAGCATTTGAAAAACAGGCAAATCAAATACTTGACAATAACACACTAATATTTTATGCTTTTATTACGCTAACTACAGCATCTACTAGAGTGGTTGCACTCTAGCTGAATCACTGGTTTAGGAGGAATTGAGGTCATGACTTTGCTTACCCGTTGGGATCCATTCCGTGAGTTCGTCACCATTCAGGACCGGATGAACCGTCTGTTCCGCGACTCCTATGGGCCGGAAGGCACGAAGGATGCCGAATCCCTCGTCACCACCAGCTTTGCCCCGCCCGTCGATGTCTACGAAGACGAGCACAACGTGACCCTGAAGATCGAAGTGCCCGGAATCGAAGAGAAAGACATCGATGTCCGGATCGAGAACAACACTCTCACCGTCCACGGCGAGCGCAAGTTCGAAAAAGAAGAGAAAGAAGAGAACTACCGCCGCGTGGAGCGCCAGTACGGCAGCTTCACCCGCACCTTCACCCTGCCCCAGACCGTCGACCAGGAAAGCGTCGAGGCCAACTACGACAAGGGCGTACTAAAGGTTACGCTGGCCAAGAAAGCCGAAGCCAAGCCGAAGCAGATCAAAGTCAACGTCGGCGGCGGCAAAACCCTGGAAGGCAAGGGCCCCAGCAAGGCCGCGTAAGAGTGGAAGAGCGGCGCTTTAGCGCCGCGTCAGAGGCGTAAGTAGATTGGGGCTTCAGCCCCTGGATGCGGGAGGCGGCCACCAGGTCCCTCCCGTTATTTTTGTAATTCTGTAATTGTGTAATCTGAAACCGGGCGCGCATCCCGGTTCTCACATTTCCAAATTACCCGATTACCAAATTACAAAATTAGAACTACGCTTGTAGAAAGAAAGTTGGGCAATATGGCAATCCGTTGGGACAAATTCACTGTGAAGGCGCAGGAGGCCGTCCAGCGCGCGAACGAACTCGCCTCCGAGCACGGCAATCCTGAACTGCAGCCCGTCCACTTGCTGGCCGCGCTGGTTGAAGACAAGGAAGGCATCGTGCCGCCCGTGCTGGAGAAGGTCGGCATCGGCCCGCAGAGCGTGCTCAGCGAGGTCTATCAGGACATTGAGAAGCTCCCCAAAGTCTCGGGCGCCAGCGCCCAGCCCGCAATGTCGAACCCGCTGAACCAGTTGCTCGACACCGCTTTCAAGGAAGCCGACACTTTCAAAGATGAGTACGTTTCGACTGAGCACCTGCTGCTCGCGGCTACCCGTCTCAAGCGCGATCCCGCCCAGGAACTTCTGGCCCGCCATGGCGCCACGCATGACGCCATCCTCAAAGCCCTGACCGCGGTGCGCGGTTCGCAGCGCATCACCGACCAGAATCCCGAGGCGAAGTATCAGGCGCTCGAGCGCTATGCGCGCGATCTGACCGAGCAGGCCCGGCGCGGCAAGCTCGACCCGGTGATTGGCCGCGACGAGGAGATTCGGCGCGTCGTACAAGTGCTCTCCCGGCGCACAAAAAATAATCCTGTGCTCGTCGGCGAGCCTGGAGTAGGCAAGACCGCGATCGTTGAGGGCCTCGCGCAAAGAATCGTCTCCGGCGACGTGCCTGAAGTCCTGAAAAACAAGCGCGTCGTCGCACTCGACCTTGGCGCCATGCTCGCCGGGGCGAAGTATCGCGGCGAATTTGAAGACCGGCTCAAAGCGGTCCTCAAAGAGATCGAGGACTCGTCCGGCCAGATCATCCTCTTCATCGACGAGCTACATACTTTGGTCGGCGCTGGCGCAGCCGAAGGCGCAATCGACGCCTCGAACATGCTCAAGCCTGCCCTGGCCCGCGGCGAACTCCGGGCAATCGGCGCCACCACGCTCAACGAATATCGCAAGTACATCGAAAAAGACGCGGCCCTCGAACGCCGCTTCCAGATCGTCTTCGTCGGCGAGCCGAACGTCGAGGACACGATCGCCATCCTGCGCGGCCTGAAAGAGAAGTACGAAGTCCATCACGGCGTGCGCATCAAAGACTCGGCCATCGTCGCGGCGGCCACACTATCCCACCGCTACATCTCCGACCGTTTCCTGCCCGACAAGGCCATCGACCTGGTCGACGAAGCCGCCGCCTCGTTGCGCATTCAGATTGACTCCATGCCGACCGAGATCGACCAGCTCGAGCGTCGTGCTACGCAACTGGAAATCGAGAAACAGGCCCTCAAGAAAGAAGACGACGCGAACTCGCGCGAGCGCCTGGCAGCGGTCGAGAGAGAACTGGCCGGCATTCGCGAGCAGTCGAACGCGCTCAAGGCGAAGTGGAAGCAGGAAAAAGAGCTGATCACTCGCGTCCGCGACCTCAAGACCAAGCTCGAACAGCTGAAAACAGAAGAGCAAGCCGAGGAGCGCAAGGGCAATCTCGAGCGCGTGGCCCAGATCCGCTATGGTTTGATCCGGCAGACGGAAGAAGAACTGAAGAAGCTGACGGCGCAGATGGAGGCCAAGTCCAGCCGTCTTCTGAAAGAAGAAGTGGACGAGGAAGACATCGCCCGCATCGTCTCCAAGTGGACCGGCATTCCCGTCTCCAAGATGCTCGAAGGCGAAGTCAAGAAGCTGATCAACATGGAAGACCGCCTGCGCCAGCGCGTGATCGGCCAGGACGTGGCTCTCGAACGCGTCTCGAATGCGATCCGCCGCTCGCGTGCCGGCCTGAGCGACCCCAAGCGGCCCATCGGCTCGTTCATCTTTCTGGGTCCGACCGGCGTCGGCAAGACCGAACTTGCCCGCGCGCTCGCCGAGTTCCTCTTTGACGACGAGCACGCCCTGCTGCGCATCGACATGTCCGAGTACATGGAGAAGCACGCCGTCTCGCGGCTGATTGGCGCTCCTCCTGGATACGTCGGCTACGAAGAAGGCGGGCAGCTCACGGAGCAGGTGCGGCGACGACCGTATGCGGTGGTCTTGTTCGACGAGATCGAGAAGGCCCACCCGGACGTGTTCAATGTGCTGCTGCAGATCATGGACGACGGCCGCCTCACCGACGGCAAGGGCCGCACCGTCGACTTCAAGAACACCGTGATCATCATGACCTCGAACCTGGGGTCAGCCTATCTGCAGGCGGAGAACATTCAGACTGATGAGGCCTACGAACGCGCCAGCGAGCAGGTGATGAATGCACTGCATGGGCATTTCAAGCCCGAGTTCCTCAACCGGGTGGATGACATCATCGTGTTCCGTCCGCTGGGGAAAGAACAGCTGATCAAGATCGTCGACCTGCGACTGGAAGATCTGCGGCGGCTGCTGGCGGATCGCAAGATTTCGATCGAGCTGACCGACGCGGCGAAAGAACTGCTCTTTACCGAAGGCTACGATCCGAATTTTGGAGCGCGTCCATTGAAGCGGGCGATCCAGAAGCTGGTGCAGGACCCGCTGGCGTTGAAGATTCTCGACGGCGAAGTGCTGCATGGCGATCACATCATCGTCGACGCCGACAAGAAGGCGGGCAAGGTGTCGTTCAAGGTCAGCAAGCGGGTCGGGGAGAAGGAGACGGTGGGCAGCAAGAAATAGGCAAAATGTTCCACGTGGAACATTTTGTACAGGTAAAACTGGCGTACTGATATGTATGTACGATGCTTCTTAACCGCAAGCTAGCACAGGGCCTTGTGTGTGCTCTACAAGGATCTCTTCCCCGCTTTGAATTCGTCGGCGATGTGGCCCTGGGACAAATACCAGGCGGCCGCAACCCGGAGGATGATTCCCAGGCCGTCCTTCACGAGCGATGTTGGTTGAACCATGACCACAGCGGTCGAGACCGGAGGAACCAGCATGACGATGCCGGCAACGGCTGCGAGGACAGCCGCGTGGCGAGCCACATTGACCTTTCTGACAAGCCCCCACGCAATCGCGCCCGCAACCAACGCGACCAGCAGGAACATGTAGGGTCCAGCCAGTTCGAGGCCGAAGAGCAACGGAGCGCCCACCGTCATTGAGATCGAGCCTGGACGCAGCAGCAGGACCACTCCCACGGCACCGAGATACATTGCACAGAGCGCGAACAAAACGGCAATCGTGCGCACGCCCGTGGGCAGCGAGTTGTCTGTCGTGCCGGACATTCGTGCAGGGGCGCAGCCAGACCCCGTCATGGGTGGTATCACCAGGATTGTGCCCGGCCTGGGATGCGACTGAGCCGCGTCTCTACCCGTGACGGTCTTGCCTTCTTCTTCTCCCCGAATGTACTGTAGCCGATCACCTTCTCTTCGGGGGATCTCATGAAACTGCAGGGTTGGTTCAGGCAGGCAGTCTTGTGCGTGGTCGCAGCGACTTTTGCGTGGGCGCAGGCGCCCGACAATGGCAAGACAGTTGTCATTCACGCCGGCAGGCTGCTCGACGTGAAAACGGGCAAGACGCTGACGAATCAGACCATCGTGATTCAGGGCGACAAGATCGCGAGGGTGGGCGCCGATACGCAGGCACCTTCGGGCGTGACCAACATTGACCTGCCCAACGCGACCGTCCTGCCCGGCCTCATCGATGCGCACACGCACGTCACGTTCAATCCGAACTTTGGGTATTCGCAGCTGGGGATTTCGGTGCCGCGTGAGGCGCTGATTGGCGCGCACAACGCCAAAGTCACGCTGGAAGCGGGATTCACGACCATCCGCAATGTCGGCGCAAAAGGATACGCGGATGTCGCGTTGCGCGACGCCATCAACGCGGGCGATGTGCCGGGGCCACGCATGCTGGTCAGTGGTCCGGCGTTGAGCATCACGGGCGGACACTGCGACAACAATCTCCTTCCGTTCGATTACCACGCCACCAGTGACGGAGCCGCCGACGGCGTTGAGGCCGTGCAACACAAAACGCGCGAAATCATCAAGTACGGCGCGGACCTGATCAAGATCTGCGCGACAGGTGGGGTGCTCTCCAAGGGCGACAACCCGCAGCACTCGCAGTACACGCTGGAAGAGATGAAAGCGATCGTGGCGGATGCCCATCGGCTCGGCAGAAAAGTGGCGGCGCATGCGCACGGGGCGCAGGGAATCCTCTGGGCGACGATGGCGGGCGTGGATTCGATCGAGCACGGGTCGTATATCGACGACGCGGCGATTGCCGAGATGAAGAAGAACGGGACGTACCTGGTGCCGACACTGTACTTGATGGACTGGTTCTTCGAGAACGCCGAACGGATCGGGACGCCCCCGGACCTGATCGCCAAGGGTCGCGAAGTGATGCCGGCGGCGCGAAAGAATGTGGCGCGAGCGTTTGCCGCGGGCGTGAAGGTGGGATTCGGAACCGATGCGGCCGTTTATCCGCACGGGCTGAACGCGCGCGAATTCGCGGTGTACGTGAAAATGGGCATGACGCCGCTCCAGGCGATTCAGACGGCGACGATCAACGATGCTGACCTGCTCGGCTGGTCGGACAAGGTCGGCACGATCGAGCCGGGCAAGTGGGCGGACATTATTGCGGTGGACGGCGATCCGCTGGCGGATGTGACCACGCTGGAGCGGGTGAAGTTCGTGATGAAGGGGGGAGAGGTGGTGAAGAACGAATTCAGAAGTCAGAAGTAAGAGTGCAGAGGTGAAGACCGATTGCAGATTGCAGAGGTCAGAAGGCACAAGTGAAATCACGAACCCCTTCAAGCACAGAGGAACCGGAGGTACATGGAGGGGGCCACCGCCGTCTCACCGCTCCTAGCGCCTAACCTTGCGGACACTTGCGCGCAGCCAAGCCGCGAAGTCTGCTTCATTCATGGTTCCAGCGGCGAGATCCAAAACGGCTCGCGTCGCATCGGCCTCATCGGCCCTAAAGGTGAACCCGTTGATTTCCAGGAAAAGGACGCCGGCGACGAAGCCTGCTCGCTTGTTACCGTCGACAAAAGGGTGGTTGCGAACGATGCCGACCGTGTAAGCAGCGGCCATCTCGATCATGTCAGACTTCCCAGAATAGGCGTGGAACTGACGGGGACGAGCCAGTGCGGACAGCAGAAGTCCTCGATCTCGCAGGCCTGCCGCGCCGCCGTGGAGTGCCAAGAGCCGATCGTGGATGGCGAGGATCTCCCTCTCCTCGATCCAGACCGGCTCTTTCCTCTTCACTTGGAGAGCGCCCGCAAGGTGTTGCGGTAACGCGCCATGATGTCCTCGGCCCTGGCCATTTTTTTCTCAAACGCCGGGTCGTAGGGTGTGAGGCGGTATTCGCCGTCGGCGGCTTCGACCAGGTATACCTTTTCGCCGTCACCAGTCTGCAGGCGCTGAATCACTCCCTTCGGCAAGACCACTCCGAGGGAATTGCCGAACTTGCGAATCTTCAGTTCGATCATGACTCTATGTTATTACACTTATAATAACATGTAAAGTGCGCGGACGAGATAACCAAGCCGAGATAACCAAGGCGTGCATGTTTGCGCGGTGCGACCGCGGTAGACGGCGGGCCACTGGCCGATGGGACGACGCTGGGGGGGGTGAAGTTTGTGATGTTAGGGGGAGAGGTGGTGAAGAATCTCTATGCGGAAGGTCCGAAGTAGAAAGTCAAATGTTAGAACGCAAATCGAAGCCGTGAAGCCTACCTCGGCGCAGGTGCGGCCTGAGGCGATGGATGCCTTCGAGCAGTCGGTAGTTCGCAACCGCGCACTGCTGCAGCGTCTCGCGAAGTGGGGCAAGACTCCCCGACCCTAACGTCGCAAATAGCACGACGTTGGGATGGGGCGCCGGCTCTGAAAGTGTCACTGAGCTGCGGGAGTTGCAGGTTCTTTCTTGGCAGTGAAAAAGACCACTTCCATATCCCACTCTCTTTTCGCGTTCGCCAGCTGCGGGATGTTTGGCAAGGGCCCAAACTCACTCTGTTTCACGTAGTCTTTCGCGTCTCCCACGAAGGCAGAGTCTCCAGACAGAACTTTGATATGGCGAACATGCCCGTCCTGGTCGATTTCGATGCTGAGATGCACGATCGCATCGATACCTGGTCCCGGTTGATCCTTCCGAAAGGCCGCTCCTTGAACAGTTCTGCCGTGAATGACCGCTGGAGGTATCGACATCGGACCGCGTGATCCGTTCAGACTTTCTGCCCAGAAAGGATAGGTTCCGCCAACGTATCGGAATCGACCATCGATGTATATGAAGGAGCTCACCCATGAGGGTGGCCCATGCTTGGGATCGGAGGCGGACGAACTGAGGCGGTAGTTTTGGATCTTCACCTCGTTGTTCGGCCTAGGCAGTAGAGACTCGAAGCCGACGGTTTGCAGAGGCGCCGGCGACTCGGAAGGCTGCACGGCGATAGCGAAATCATCGAACTTCGCAAAATTCGCCGTGACCCAAAACACGTGGGACTGGTAACGTTCGAGCGACTTGGAATAGTCCTCCTTCAGTTGCGATACGAAACGCACCTCGAAGTGAGCCGCGAACCATTGTTCCGCGTTCGGGATGGCCAGGGTATTCAGTGCCGTGCGAAACGCTGCCTGATCGTTGGAACGTGCAATGCGAACAATTTCTCCGAATTGCGCCTGGAGGCCTTGAGCCGAATCGGGATAGGCCTGGTCGGCAGTTGTGGCCTGCGTACCGCCAGACTGCGCATGGAGAGCCGAAATCGGAAGGATGGAAGCGAAAGCGAGAAGAATACGCCAAATACGCTGTGCGCGTTTCACTGAGTCCTCTCGAAAACAGGGCAGTCTAGCATTCGGTCGAATCCGCGGCAAATCGGGGCTGCAATCGCGCAGAGCGGCTAGAATTACAGCCAGTGTCGATCCGATTTCAGATTGAAACCACCTTTGGTTCTGCTCGCGCTGGCAAGCTCACTACTCCTCACGGCGAGGTCGAAACCCCAGTCTTCATGCCGGTGGGCACGGTCGCGACGGTTAAGGGCGTGCCGCAGGATGTCCTTGAGGAGATCGGCGCGCAGATCATTCTCGGAAATACCTACCACCTCTATTTGCGCCCTGGGGTCGAGACGGTGCGGCGGATGGGTGGGCTGCACCGGTTCATGGCCTGGGATCGGGCAATTCTTACGGACTCTGGCGGGTTCCAGGTTTTCAGTCTCAATGAACTGCGCAAGGTCATGGAAGAGGGCGTGACGTTTCGGTCGCATCTGGATGGGTCGTCGCACTTCTTCAGTCCCGAGTCAGCGATGGCGGCGCAGATCGGGCTGGGCGCGGACATCATCATGGCGTTTGATGAGTGCACGGAGTATCCGGCGTCACGGGAGCGGGCGAGGGAGTCGATGGAGTTGACGCTGCGGTGGGCGGAGCGGAGCAAGAAATATTTTGAGGAGCATAAGGGGGACGTGCCGTGGGGCAGCGGTCCGCTGTCAGCCATCAGCCGTCAGCGACTACAGATCCCTTGCTCCTCCACCCCAGCAAGCAAAGAACGCTCGCTGGGGACCCCGGCCGCTCGGGATGACAATCCCAATTTTTCCACCCAGGCGCTCTTCGGCATTGTGCAGGGGGGGATGGATCGGGAGTTGCGGAGGGAGTCGGCTTTGCGGACGGTTGAGATCGGGTTTCCTGGATATGCCATCGGCGGGCTGAGCGTGGGGGAGCCTAGGGAACTGACGCGTGAGATGGTGGAATCGACTCTGGAGCATCTTCCCGCCGACCAGCCGCGGTATTTGATGGGAGTCGGGACGCCGGAGGAAATCGAGCAATATGCATTGATGGGCATCGATATGATGGACTGCGTGCTGCCGACACGGGCGGCGCGGCACGGGTTGCTGTTCACCTCGCAGGGCAAAATTTCGATCAAGCAGGCGCAGTATGCGCAGGATGAGAGCGCGCTCGATCCCGGGTGCGGGTGCCGGGTTTGCAGGCGGTATTCGCGCGCCTATCTGCGGCATCTGTATGCGTCGAATGAGCTTTTGGCGCAGGTGCTGAATACCGTGCACAATTTGAGTTTCTATCTGGAGACGATGCGGCGAGTGCGGGAAAAGATCAGAGTACGCAGTACCTAGTACCTTGAGCGCGCCGCCCCTGCGTGGGGCGCGGATCGTGGGGGCGGGCTTCGTCCACCCTCGGAAATTCGAGCTTTGCCTTGACACCTATGCGGATGGTCCGGCATGCTATTTGGCTTGGGGAAAGGGCTTGTTTCCTTCTGGGCGGTTCCGACCGAAACCGTAGCCCCCGTCCCCGGCTCAAGCCTGCAACTGAAGGGTATCCGGCCTAAAGAGACGAGAAATCCCGTAGTCAGCAGCGACAGAAGCAAATTCGTGGTGGGTTTTCCACGGCGGCGCCGGAGAGGGTGCTTCCGACAGGTACGGCTGGGCAAGAGAGTTCCTGGTTGCTGGTAGCGAGTTGCTGGTTCGTGCGCGGAAGCCTAGAAATCAGAGGCCGGATGGGGCGACTGGTTGTACCAGTCCGGTTTCCAAAGGATTGATTTGGCAACGACAATGATCCCCATGGGCACAGAGAGCGGCTTGGCAGCGTGGTTGCAGGGGTCGGGTGGTTCCGGCCTGCTGACGCTGGCGCCGTTGCTGTTTATCTTTGCCATCTTCTATTTTCTGCTGATCCTGCCGCAGCAGCGGAAGCAGAAGAAGTGGCAAGCGATGCTGGGTGAACTGAAGGCAGGCGACAAAGTCGTTACCAGCGGGGGATTACGCGGGACGATCATGAGCATCAAGGACGATGCGATTACCTTGCGCGTGCCGCCGGACAATTTGAAGCTGGAAGTCAGCCGGGCGTCGGTGGTGACGGTGACGACGGCGGAGGAAGGGAAGTAGAGAGCTTCGGGCCGCGAGCTTCGAGCTGCGAGCAATCAGCGTATGGGTTGCTCGGAGTTCGCGGCTCGACGCTTGTAGCCGGATTCTTGTATGAAACCTCAGACCTGGAAGATGATGGTGATCCTGGGCGTGACGCTGGTGTTTGTCGCCGGGATTTTTGGCATTCCGAAAAACTGGTCGGGCAAGGGACTCCTGGCGGCGGTTGCGGACCGCATCCATCTCGGGCTGGACTTGAAGGGCGGCACGCACCTGATTCTGCAGGTGCAGGTGAACGACGCGGTCAATGTTGATTCGGACAATGTGATTGCGCGGCTGAAGGAAGATATGCGGACGCGCAAGATCAATTATGCCGAGATCACGAAGCCTGACCCGGCGAACCGTCCGGACATGATCGTGCTGAAGGGAGTGCCGCCGGAGCAGAGTGCGGATCTGCGTTCGATCGTCAGCGACCATCTGCCGGAGTACGACCTGAACTCGGGCGCGGAGAATGCGTGGACGGTCAGTATGAAACCGCAGTCGCTGGCCGAATTGAAGAACCGCGCGGTCACGCAGGCGATTGAAACCATTCGCAACCGGATCGACGCTCTGGGCGTGAGCGAACCGACGATTCAGGAACATGGGCTGGGGCAGTATCAGATTCTGGTGCAACTGCCGGGCGTGGACGATCCGGCGCGGGTGAAGGAAATCATGCAGTCGACAGCGATGCTGGAGATCAAGCAATCGCTGGGCGGGCCCTACTCGAGCGAACAACAGGCTTTGCAGGACCATGGCGGGGTGCTTCCGCCGGACGCGGTGCTGATGCAGGGCCGAAGCATCGGCAATACGGAGGGCGGCCCGGTCTGGTATCTGATCTCGAGAGCGTCGGCGGTCACGGGACGAGATCTGCGGGATGCGCAACCGAGCCGGGACGAGAATGGACAGCCGGCGGTCCGCTTTAACCTCTCCGGCGAAGGTGGTCGCAAGTTTTATTCCTTCACTTCGGCGCACGTGGGCGACAACCTCGCGGTCGTGCTCGACAATAAAGTGCAGGAAGTGGCGGTCATCAAGGAGGCCATTCGCGACACTGGCGTCATCAACGGCCGGTTCACAGACCAGCAGACGCGGGACTTGTCGATGGTGCTGCGATCGGGCGCGCTGCCTGCGAGCATCAAGTACCTGGAAGAACGCACGGTGGGGCCATCGCTGGGCGCGGACTCGATCCGTTCGGGTGTGCGGGCGGCGATCGTCGGCATGGTAGCGGTGCTGCTGTTCATGCTGGTCTACTACAGGGGCGCGGGCATCAATGCGGACGTGGCGTTGCTTCTCAACCTGGTCATCCTGCTGGGGTTCATGGGCTATTTCGGTGCGGTCCTGACGCTGCCCGGGATAGCGGGAGTGATCCTTACGGTGGGCATGGGTGTGGATTCCAACGTCCTGATCTTTGAGCGCATCCGAGAAGAGTTGAGAAACGGCAAGACGCCGCCTTCGGCGGTGGAGCAGGGGTTCCACCATGCCTGGGTCACGATTGTGGATACGCACGTGACGACGATCGTGTCGGCGGCGATCCTGTTCATCTTCGGAACCGGGCCGGTGCGGGGATTTGCGACGACGCTGGTCTTTGGTCTGGCGGCCAATCTGTTTACCGCGGTTTTTGTTTCGCGGGTGATCTTTGACTGGATTCTGAGCCGGAAACAGCGCGGAGAGGCATTGAGTATTTAGGAGGTTTCAGAGTTTCAAGGTGAGCCCATCATGCTGCTCACATGAACTTTGAGACCCTGAAACTTTGAAACCTTGAAACCTGGGGTTTGAATGGAATTCTTTAGAAATACGAACATAGATTTTCTCGGGAAGAAGTGGTATTTTCTCGCTTTTTCGCTGTTGTTCAGCCTGGCGGGAATCTTCTCCATGCTGTTCTGGCATGGCATTCCACTGGGCGTCGACTTCCGTGGCGGAACGCTGGTCTACGTAAAGTACGCGCATACGCCGGACCCGGCGGCGATCCACGCTGAATTGGATCGCGCGGGATTGAAGAACGCGCGCGTGCAGTCCTATGGAGTGGCGGCCAGCAACGAGGTCCTCATCTCGCTCGACATTCAGGAAACGAGCGAGCAGGCGCTGGATAAGGGCAAGGTCCAGATCATCCAGGCTCTGCAAAGCAAGGGGCCTGCGGGCAAGCAGGATCTGAACAACGCCAGCTCTTTGACAATCGCGAATTACCTGCTGGAAAAAGATCCGTTGCGGCTGGGAACCGACGCCAACGCGCGCTACACGGCGATGGCGCAGGCCATCGTGGATTATCGCGACAAGCAACGAGGCGGCGTCCTAGGCTCGCTCAACGACTTGAAGGGTGCGGTCGATGCTGCGGCGGTCGAGTCCCTGCAGGATGGGTTTTACGCCTCAGATTTTGGGGTGCGGAACGTAGAGATCGTCGGGCCGCAAGTCGGCAAGCAACTGCAGAAACAGGCTTTTCTGGCGACCTTCTATTCCTTGCTGGGGATGCTGGTGTACCTGGGGTTCCGTTTCGAGTGGATCTATGGCGTCGCGGCGGTGCTGACCGTGTTTCATGACACGCTCATCACAGTGGGGGCTTTTTCGCTCCTGAACTGGGAGATTTCGCTCACGGTCATCGCCGCGATCTTGACCCTGATCGGATATTCGAACAATGACACGATCGTGGTCTTCGACCGGATCCGGGAAAACATCAAGTTATTGCGGCGGGAAAAGCTGGCGGACATCGTCAACAAGAGCATCAACCAGACTTTAAGCCGAACCATCTTGACAGCGGGGCTGACATTCCTTACCGTGCTTGCTCTGTTCTTGTTCGGCGGCGAAGTGCTGCATGGGTTCAGCTTTGCGCTGGTGATTGGAATCCTGATCGGGACGTATTCGTCGATTGCGATCGCGGCGCCCATCCTGGTGGCCTATCAGGAATGGCGGACGGAACGGGGTAAGCGGCCGATCGCCATGCCGACGCGGTTGGGAAACGGCTCGGAGCGGAAAGAAAAAGTGAAGGCATAAATTGGACGTATCTGGCGTACAATCATGGACCTGCCCAGAGAGGCAGGGGAAATCAGAGAGCGGGAGCAAAGAGGATGCAGGTGGTGTCTAAGATTACGTAGGGTCTGGTGTAGGAGAAGCCTATGTTTGAAGATAGCCTTATCGAGTCGGGGAATCGGCTCAAGACCAAGCGCCTGAGGACTTCAGTCTTTTCGTTTCTGCTGCAGTTTCTGCTGCTGGGAATCCTGGTTCTGATCCCGCTGATTTACACAGACGCGCTGCCCAAGACGCAGCTCATGACCTTCCTGGTAGCGCCGCCTCCACCGCCACCTCCGCCACCTCCGCCAGCTGCCGCGCCGGTCCGGGTGGTGAAGCAGATCCAGAGCGACCTGATCAACGGCCAGTTGCGCACGCCCACCAAGATTCCTGAGAAAGTCCAGATGATCAAGGAAGAAGAAGCTCCGCCGACGATGGGGGCCGGGGTGATGGGCGGCGTTCCGGGCGGCGTGCCTGGAGGCCAAATGGGAGGCGTGATCGGCGGCATTATCAGTTCGACGCCGGTTGCGGTGCCCAAGGTGGCGACGCCACAGCGCGTGCGGGTATCACAGGGTGTGTCGACCGGTTTGCTGATCCGTAAGGTGCAGCCCAACTATCCGCCGCTGGCTCGGCAGGCGCGCATCCAGGGGACGGTGGTGCTTCAGGCAGAAATCAGCAAAGAAGGCACGATTCAAAACCTGCAGTTGATCAGCGGTCATCCGATGCTGGCGCCGGCGGCGATTGAAGCCGTGAAGCAGTGGCGGTATAAGCCGTACCTGCTGAATGGCGAGCCGGTGGCGGTGGAAACGCAGGTAGTCGTGAACTTCACCCTGTCCGGCGGTTAGACCGGGCAGGTCGGTTGGTGGCAGGGCGCTCCCCGTCTGACTGGGTTTTCGCGGCGGGAAGCCGGTTGGTTCTTGCGCCTGAGGGCGCTTCTGCCCAGGTTTTTTCATAGCAGCACCGATTGGGCTTGGACCAAGCCAACAAGGGCGAGGTTCGGGTGCGGTTCGCTCCGGGTTTTTGTGGAGGTGACCAGGAGCGTAGAGAGGCAAGTTCAGACGAGTTCCGAGGAGGAAAGCAACTCATGGTAGTGAACCTAGCAGCAGTCGCACTTTGCAACATTCATCTTTTCGCCGCCTGGCTCTTGCAAGGATCGGAGGGCGCGGTCGGTTGGGACCCGATTTCGCTGTGGAAACAGATGGGAGTACTGGCGAAAGTCGTGGTTATCATTCTCTTCATCATGTCGGGCTGGTCGATCGGCGTGATGATTGACCGTTGGATGGCATTCAATGCGGCCCGCAATCAGTCGCGGTCCTTTGCTCCGGCTGTAGCCGGCGCGCTGCGCGAAGGCAAGATTGACGAAGCGATCAAGGTGGCGGAGCGCAACAAGAAGAGCCATCTGGCAAAGGTCGTGACGGCCGGCCTGATGGAGTTCAAGGCTCACCAGGACAGCCCGGGCGAAATTCCAGGCGAGACCATCGAAGCGTCGAAGCGCGCCCTGGAGCGCACCGAAGCCATCGTGCACGCGGAACTGAAGCGTGGACTGGGCGGACTGGCGACAATCGGTTCGACGGCGCCCTTCGTGGGGCTGTTCGGAACGGTGGTCGGCATTCTGAACGCGTTTAAGGGCATCCAGACGGAGAAGGCGACCGGTCTGGCAGCCGTCGCCGGCGGCATTTCGGAAGCGCTGGTGACCACGGCAATCGGACTGTTCGTCGCGATCCCTGCCGTGATGATGTTCAACTACCTGACCGGCCGCGTGGAAGCGTTCGACGTGGAGATGGACAACTCTTCAAGCGAACTGATCGACTACTTCCTGAAGCGCCGGAGCATGCGCCGGTCTTAAGCCGCGGAGACGGCAGTCGCAAACATGAGTTGCCGGAGAGGCGCCGGGTAACGGCGTCCTCTCCTCCTCGTCCGAGCGACGGAACCAAGGCACAGGCTGAGCCAAGGAAAGGTTCTCTTTATGGCATTAAGTAAACGAAACGAAGGCGCCAAGGTTAATTCCGACATCAACGTCACGCCGATGGTGGACGTCATGCTGGTGTTGCTGATCATCTTCATGGTGATCACGCCCATGCTGCAGAAAGGTGTCAGCGTGGATATGGCCAAGGTGAATAATCCGGAGCAGATGCCGGACGCGGACAAGGAAGACGCTCTGCTGGTCGCGGTCAATCGCGAAGGAAAAGTATTCTTCGGGACAGAACCCACGAAGGTAGACGACCTGACCCAGAAGATCAAAGACCGCCTGGCCAACAAGACGGACAAGCGCGTATTCATCAAAGCCGATGCGCGGGCCAAGTACGGATGGGTAGTCGAGGTGGTGGATAACGTTCGCGCTGCGGGCGTCGATCAACTGGGACTTCTCACCGATCAGAAGAAATCTGGGCCTCTGACCCCGCCGCCGGGCGCCACAGGCGGGCAGTAGTCAAGGAGATCAATTATGGGAATGGCACTTGGCGGGGGCGGAGGGCAAAACGCGAACATTAACGTCACGCCGCTCATTGATGTGTTGCTGGTCTTGCTGATCATCTTCATGGTGATCACGCCGTTGACGCCGAAAGGGCTGGACGCGCTGGTGCCGCAACCGCCGCCGCCCAACCAGAAAGCGCCGCCACCGACCCCCGATCGCACCATCGTGGTGCAGTTGATCGACCGGGGGCCGGGAAACACTCCGGCTCTGAAGATCAATCAGGACGAGGCGACCTGGGAAAATCTGCAGGGACGTCTGACCGATATTTTCAAGACGCGCGCTGAGAAAGTCATGTTCGTGAAGGGGGATGACAATATTCCCTTCGCCGACGTGGCCAATGTCATTGATATTGCACACTCTGCGGGCGTGGATAAAGTCGGCCTGATTACCGCGAAGATCGAAGCGGGCAACTAGCCCCGCCGGCGCGGGTGCGGCTTTCGCGCGTCCTCTCGTCGTCGTGACTGCGGCCGGGCGGAGAAGAGTGTCCGCCCCACACATTCCAGTTATTTTGACTCCGTGGTAAGGGAGATTCATAAGGCAATGAAAACTACTTCGAAGCTGCTGGTGGCGCTGGCCGCCGGACTCATCCTTCTGCTGGGCACGGGCTGCAACAAGCTGAAAGCGCGCGATCATCTCAATAAGGGCGTACAGGCCTACAAGAATGCAAAGTACGAACAGGCCATTGATCACTTCCAGCAGGCGGTTTCGCTGGATCCATCACTGATCAATGCACGCCTTTACCTGGCAACGGCGTACGCCCAGCAATACATTCCGGGCGCAGACACGCCGGATAACAACCGCATGGGCGAGCAAGCGATCGATCAGTACAAGCAGGTCCTGCAGGTGGACCCGAAGAACATTGGCAGTGTGAAAGGCATCGCCTATCTCTATCTTCAAATGAATAAGATCGATATGGCCAAGGAGTACTACAAGAAGGCTTCCGAACTTGACCCGAACGATCCGGAGCCCTATTACTCGGTCGCGGTGATCGACTGGACGCAGACCTATCAGCCGCGGCAGGAGGAGCGAGCGAAACTGGGGATGAAACCGGACGATTCCCTCCCGTCGAAAGACAAGAAAGTCTGCGCCATGCTGAAAGACAAGAATTGGGCCACGGTTCAGGATGGGATTGACAACCTGAACAAGGCGCTGCAGCTTCGCCCTGATTATGACGACGCGATGGCGTACATGAACCTGATGTACCGGGAACGCGCCGATATTCAGTGCGACGATGCTGAGGCGCGTACCGCGGACCTGAAAGCTGCTGACGACTGGCTGGACAAGAACATGGCTACCCGAAAGGCGAAGGCGGAGAAGCAGCCTGGCGCCGGCGGCATCGTGATGGACCAGAAACAGTAAGCAAACTTGTGTGAAGCGAAGGGCCCCGGACGAGTTCCGGGGCTTTTTCTCTTGCCTGCCCGCGCTCGCGGGTGAGTCACGGGCGGTTCGGGATGTGACAGCCTGAGCGACGATCGACTTCGAATTCCGCCATGAGTTGAATCACAGACTGTGGTGATGGCCTCAATGCAAGCCCCCTCCGAGCAAGGTAGAATCGAGGGCGACCTGCGCCATGTTCAAGAAAATCCTGATCGCCAATCGTGGGGAGATTGCGGTACGAGTGATCCGGGCGTGCCGTGAAATGGGCATCGGCACGGTTGCCGTCTATTCCGAGGTGGACCGAGCGGCGCTGCATGTGCGCAAGGCGGACGAGGCCTATCCCATTGGTCCCGCGCCGGCCGCCGAGTCGTACCTGCGAATGGACAAAATTCTGGAAGTGGCGGAAGGTTGCGGCGCGGAGGCGATTCATCCCGGCTACGGCTTCCTTTCCGAAAACGCGAAATTCGCGCGTGCGTGCGCTGACGCTGGCGTGAAATTCATTGGTCCGACGCCCGAGGCAATGGAACTGATGGGCTGGAAAACCCGCGCCCGGCAGGAAATGGAAAAGGCAGGTGTCCCGTTTGTGCCGGGAACATCGCGGGGCCTGGCCTCGGCCGACGAAGCGGAACAGGTGGCGGAGCGGATCGGGTATCCGGTCATGCTCAAAGCCGCGGCCGGTGGCGGCGGCAAAGGCATGCGCCTGGTTCATGCCAGGGCGGATCTGCGCACAGGCCTCGAGGCGGCGCAGAGCGAGGCGCGACGATCGTTCGGCGATGACGAGGTCTACATCGAGAAGACTATCGTGAATCCGCGGCACATCGAAATGCAGGTGCTCGCGGACGAGCGCGGAAATACCGTCTGGCTGGGCGAGCGCGAATGCTCGATCCAGCGGCGCCATCAGAAGGTGCTGGAGGAAGCGCCTTCCGCGATTGTCGATCCCGACATGCGGCGGCGCATGGGCGAAGTCGCGGTGCGAGTCGCGCGCGCTGCGCATTACACCAACGCCGGAACCGTCGAGTTCCTGGTCGATCAGCAGAAGAATTTCTACTTTCTGGAAATGAATACGCGTCTGCAGGTCGAGCATCCGGTGACCGAACTGATCACGGGACTGGACCTGGTGCACCTGCAGATTCGGATTGCGAGCGGCGAGAAGCTGCCCTTCGCGCAGCAAGACCTGAAGATCCGCGGCCATGCCATTGAGTGCCGTATTTATGCGGAGGATCCGGACAACAATTATTTTCCCAGCCCGGGCAAGATCACGCTGTTGCTGGCGCCCTCGGGACCGGGCATTCGGCGAGACAGCGGCATGTATGAAGGCTGGACGGTGCCGATTGAGTACGATCCCCTGCTAGCGAAGCTGATCGGGTATGGTACCGATCGGGAGCAGGCCACCATGCGGCTGCAGCGGGCTCTGTATGAGTATTTCGTCGCCGGAATCAAGACGAATATTTCGTTATTCCAGAGAATTCTGCGGGATCCGGACTTTCACGCGGCGAAACTCGATACAGGGTATCTGGACCGTCTGCTGGCACGGGAAAGTAAACCCGCGACTGGCGATGGCACGGGCCCGGCGATCGCAGCCATCGCGGCGGGCCTCTTTGCCGTGTTGCAGCCCGGGTCGAGCAGCGTCAAGAATGGGAACGCAAGTTCGGCTCCAGGGGCGCTGAGTTCCAACTGGAAGCAGACCGGGCGCTCGGAGGCGCTGCGCTAAGAGATGGTTTACGACGTGACAGTGGACGGCAAGCCACATCGGCTGGAACTGGAGAAGGCCGACGCAGGGTGGAAATGCCGGCTGGACGGGCAGGAGTTGCAGGTCGACGCTGTGGTCACGCGGCCCGATGTGTTGTCATTGCTGGTGAACGGGCGATCGTACGAGATCAAGCGGGAACAAACGGCTACCGATCTGCACCTGTGGGTGGGGAGCACGCGGTTTGGGGTGGAATTGCGCGACCCGCGGTCGCTGCGTTCGCGTCGCGATGGCACGGGTGAGGAGAGGGGCCCGAAAAAGCTGATCGCGCCCATGCCGGGCAAAGTGGTGCGCGTGCTGGTGGCGGAGAAATCAGAAGTCGAGGCGGGGCAAGGCATCGTGGTGGTGGAAGCCATGAAGATGCAGAACGAGATCAGGTCGCCAAAGAAGGGCGTGGTGCAAAAGGTCCTGGCGGCGGCCGGTGCGAATGTGAACGCGGGCGACGTGCTGGCGATTGTGGAGTAAGTGGTAGGCGGCAGCTGTACATAAGGGAAGCCAGTCCTGAAGCCCAAGACCTGAACCGCTAGTCAAGACTCGAACTGGCACGCGGAGTTGTCGGGGGCTATGGTCAGGCGATGCCAAGCCGGGTGTCTTGAGTGCTAACGCCTGACTTCAACAATGATGGAAGTTCGGTGAACGTGCGCGTACACTTCTGCGATGCGAACTGAGCGTGTTCGTACAGTCGCTCTGACTACGGCTCTTCTTCTTGCACCCATCACCTTCGCTTTCGCGGAGGTCATACTCAACACGGTGCGGTATGAGCACCCGATCAGGAGAATTAGTGGGAAGGTGACTGGTGGTGGTTCAGTCATGCGCGTGGTTTGGGTTGACGTTTACGACAACGCACAAGTACGTCTGGACGATTCAGAGTCCTTTGTTGAGCAAAAAAAAAGGCAGAAGATGGTCGCTTCTATCGAACCCAACGAGAACGGCGAGTTCAAGGTTATACACTTGCCACAGGGATTCTATGAAGTTGTGGTTAGCAATCGAGGGATGGGTGGGTACAACGTCCTATCCGTGCTTGTGAACGTTAGCCCCAATGGAGCAAAAGACAAGCTCTGCATGGACTTGAGCCTCGAAGGTCAAGGCGGACACAGCACTGTCACCAAATGCAGCGCCAACTAGCCGTTGAAAAATCGCCATTTCACTCATCGTGCGACTTCGCTTTTCCGCGAAGCCGCAAGAGTGTCAAAAGGAAGCCAACCATCGCGCAAACCGCAGTGAGAAAGGGGGGTAGGGTGAAGAGCAAGACCCCCGCCGGAGCACCCTCCACAGTACCGAGCCGCTCAACGAGAAGTCTGACGAGAAAGTATCCGACGAGACCACCGACGATGCCTGTTGCCAATCCTACGGCTGCCGCCGTGCCGACCGTCCGCATTCCTCCATCATAGCTGGCGTAACATCGCCATCTCGCTCAGAATCCAGCGATCAAATATGAGTCTGTGTCCGAGGAATGGAAGGTTGGCTAGCGCCTCCTGCAAGGTCGAGTCCAGGCAATTACACCTAACCCCCTGCGGATGTACCCCTTGGCGCAGTCACCTCCCTCTATGCCGGGCCATGGTACCTCCGTCATCTAAGACCTCCCACCTCCGTGCACATACCATAGGTACATCGGGGGAGGTGTCTCTTGAAGTGGCAGTGGATCATCAGCCTTGCGACGCTGGCAATCTCGGTTTTCACACTTATTCTGGTTTTGCGAAGGCCCGCGCCCGTCGCAACTCCAGTCGCTCCAGCCGCCATGGCCGCGAACGCACAGTCGCTTCAGGAGAAAGTGAACCGACTGGAATCGCCCAAGCCGCCGGACGAACCTGCGGGCGAAGTGCGGTTGAACTCCGGCGAACTGACGGCGGCCATTGCGCAGGCGACCGGCGCACTGCCTGCGACCTCGACAGCGGCGGCGAGTAACGGCGAATCCTCCGGCGCAGCCGGGAGCACGCCCTCGCCCAGCGGATCACTGGAGTTTCCTGGGGCGGTTCCCGCCATCAAGGACTATCAGGTATCGATGGATGGCGACATTTTGCGCGGACAGTTCCTGACGCAGATCGCAGGAAAGGACGTGTATCTGACGGTCGCGGGGCACCTCGGCTCAAAAGATGGATACGCCACGTTTGAAGCCACCGAAGTCAAACTCGGCGACCTGAGTGTTCCGGTTTCTCTCGTGAACGACGCGCTACAGAAGAAACTGATGGAGCAGCGCGATCAACTGAAACTGCCGGACACCGTTAAAGACGTGAAGATCGAGAACGGCGAAATGGTGTTTGTTTCGAAATAGCCACCGCGCGCCACAAGGGAGCGATGCAGAAACTGCCTACCTTGTAAAGCAATAAATGCCTTCGGCGGGAAACGAGGGTTTGGTCCGAATCAGAGCCTTCTAATCCTCCGCTAATCGTTTTCTAATCCGCGCAGTTTCAAATCTATCGGCATGACCAGCCAATCGTTCATGCCGAATCACGCCGAACATGTTCTGGTGGCAAGCCCGAGCCCGGTGGTGCGTCAGAGGGTGCTCGAAAGTCTGCGCTCCTCCGCCCGGCAAGTGGAACAAGCGAGCGGTGGCGCCGAAGCGCTCGGGCATCTGGAGAGTGGCCGCTGGCAGGTGCTGTATCTCGATCGATCGCTGCCGGACTTGAACGCAGAGGAACTGAGCCTCACCGTGCAACGGCGATTTCCTGAGATCGAGGTAGTACTGCTCGATGCAGAGGGCAGTCTGGAGCCGGCTGTGCCGGGAAAACAAGAAAAGCCGCCGGCAAATGATGCGGCCGTACCACGTCGAGTCGGCGATCAGTCTGCTGCCGACAACGCGATGCGCTATGCACCCCTTCCCGGAATGATCGGCAAGTCGCGCAGCATGCAAACCGTGTATCGGGCGGCGCGATTGCTGGCACGGCGCGACACGACGGTGCTGATCACGGGGCCAACGGGCTCCGGGAAAGAAGTGGTGGCGCGGGCGATTCACAAGCTAAGCCCGCGGGCGGGACGAGCTTTTGTGGTGGTGAACTGCGCGGCCATTCCGGAGGCGCTGCTGGAGTCGGAACTCTTTGGACACACACGAGGCGCGTTTACGGGAGCGATGCAATCGTATGGCGGGCGCATTCAGACGGCGCACGGAGGCACGCTGTTTCTCGACGAGATCGGCGAGATGCCGCTGAGCCTGCAACCGAAGCTGCTGCGATTTCTGGAGCAGAAAGAACTGCAGCGGCTGGGGAGTTGCGAGGTGGTACGCGTCAATACACGGGTGATCGCGGCTACGAATGCGCACTTGCCGTCGCTGGTGCGGCGAGGCAGGTTTCGCGAAGATCTCTACTACCGCTTGTGCACCTTCCCGATGGAAATTCCGCCTTTGCACGAACGGCTGGACGACATTGCGGAACTGGCGCGGTATTTCCTGGAAAAGTTCTCCTTACATCCGCCGGCGCCCGAGTTGTCGGCACAGGGGGAGCGGCTCTTGAAGGCGCATCCCTGGGGCGGCAACGTTCGGGAACTGCAGAACGTGATCGAGCGCGCGCTGATCCTGGCTGAGGATTCCGGATTGATCGGTCCGGAGCACATGCTGATCTCGGATGGGGATCTGTGCAGCCGGGAAAAGTAGCGGGTCGGAGTCGGGGCAGGGCAGCCGCGAATCCATCCAACGAGACATATCCAACCGCAAACTTTCGCCTCAGGCGCTCGACACTCTAAGAGTGATCTAAGCGAAATGGCGATGCGGCTGGCATGGGTTTTGCAGGGAGATAATTCTTATGTCAGCTTCGATACCTCTACCCCGAAACCCGGTGCCGGATGGGGACCACCCACTGGCGCGGGCGTTTGCCTCGTTCACCGAAGCAGCAGGTTCCGGTGCGCTGAGCGAGGACTGAAAACGCCGCTCGGCGAAGAAAGAACGGTTCATGACCAAGCATCCTGTGCAGGCCTATACCGGCGTGCAAACCGATGCCGAGCGGGAGCGTGCATTGATGGAGCAACTGCCCCAGGTGCGCTATATCGCGCGGCGCATTCACGAGCGGTTGCCACGGCACGTGCCGCTGGAAGATCTGGTGCACGCCGGCGTTGTGGGGCTGATCGACGCGTTCAGCAAGTTCGACGAGTCCAAGCACGTGCAGTTCAGTTCCTACGCCAAGTTCCGCATTCGCGGTGCGATCCTCGACAGCCTGCGCGAACTCGACTGGAGCCCCCGCGAATTGCGCCGGAAAGGCCGTCTCGTCGACCAGAGCTACAGCCGGCTCTCCGGCAAACTTGGCCGCACCCCCTCGGAAAGCGAACTGGCCCAGGAACTCGGCCTCCAACTGCACGAACTGCAATCTCTGCTTGCTGAACTC
>Ga0335077_10000163_pt1 | contig 67672 bp, 56 predicted proteins | sample Lox_Sample_31_FD_207151 | JGI IMG/M metagenome (GOLD analysis project Ga0335077, IMG submission 207151) | Soil microbial communities from Loxahatchee National Wildlife Refuge, Florida, United States - Lox_Sample_3.1 | ecosystem: Environmental > Terrestrial > Soil > Wetlands | place: USA... | reverse complement strand
GCACTCGCTGTCGGCGACTCCAGCGCCTCGGCCTTCAGAGACTTGTCATCGGTGGGTTCCGCTGAGGCCGCTTTCTGCTCCGCCTCGTACTTCGCGGCAACGGTTTCCAGTTCTTGCACGGCAGCGCTGATGGCGTCTGTCGCGGCCTCTGAAACGGCGGCCAGCGGCTGTACGACCTCGGGCGCGGAAGCCGCAGGAATTTCCGCAGCCGCTTGTGTCGCAACAGGCTCTGCCTGTGTCGCGACAGGCTCTGCGCCTGAGAGTTCGGCGACCACAGCCGGAGTGGCTGCCTCTTCGGCCAGCACCGCGGCCGTTTCAGCAGCGGCGGCCGGTGCATGTCCGCCTTCTGCCGCCGCAAAAGCCGCGTAAGCCTTCTGCATTTCCTGCTCAAGGGAAATCGCCGCGTCTTCCGGTGCGACCGCGACGGCAACCGCCGTCCAGCGCGAGGGTGCTGCACTCGATTCAGCCTCCGCCGCCACGGCCATCGTCACTGGTTCCGCAGTTTCCTTCTCATTCTCATTGCGGCTTGCGTCGGATCCGTTTCCTAAACCGGCAGTGGGAAGCGAAATCCACTCCGTCTCCAAACCCGCGATCGCTGCCATCACCTCTGCCGGGCCAGATTTATGCTCCGGCTTCTTCTCTTCGGGCTTTTCGGGCGATTCCTGCACGGCCAATGTTGCCGGAGTTGTGTTAGCGGCAACTTCGGGTACAACAGCAGGCTCGGCCGGTTGCTCCGCTTCGTTCTTGTTCTCGACGTTTGCAAGCGCGACGCTCTCCGTCTTGGCGGCGTCAACACTTGCGGATTTTTCCGTCTCAATCGGGGTAGGCGTGACCGGCATCTCCACCACGGGGACGGCGGGTTTCTCCTCTACAGCCTTGCCCTGGATCTGCGCTGCAGCGGCAGCCAATGCCGCAATCTCTTCCGGCGTGACGTCCTTCGGCAAGCCCTCAGGAGCCAGCGCTTCCACGTTGACACGCGCTTCTTCTATATGAGGGGATTCGGCGTGAACAGCAGGCGCGTGCTCTTGTTTGTGCTCAACTGTCGTTCGCAGATCTTTATTGACAGGGTTGTAAATCTCCCCGGTATCAATCTCTTCTTCCTTCGGCTTCTCCTTTTTCTTCTTCGGAAACGAGATGCGATTCTTCCATCCGGAATCTTCCTCCTCGACCGCCATCGACTTGTCGTACCGGCCTTCCTCAATCGCCGCCGTAGCGCGGGCGAACCTGCCGGGCTTGGAAGAATCTGCCCGGGGCACGACTTTGTCTTCCAGCTTGCTGAGCGCACTCAGCAACTCGCTGGCTTCGAAGGGTTTCACGATAAAAGCGTCGGCCCTCACCCGCTTGGCCTCTTCCGGCTTAAAGGGCTCTAACTTTCCAACGGTGAGCAGGATCGGAATCCGCGCGGTGTCTCCTACTTCCTTGAGGCGCTGGCATACCTCGAGCCCGCTGTAGCCGGGCATATAGACATCAAGGACGATCAGGTCGGGCCGGGTCTCCCCAATCTTCTTAAGGGCCGCCGATCCGTTGTTGACGGTGATGACCTCATACCCCGCATCCGCGAGGATTTTCCGCCCCATATTCTGGGCGGTTACGCTGTCGTCGGCGAGCAGTATCTTCCTGGCCAAAGGTACATTCCTCTGAAGAGGGGGAGATACCGCGAAGGTAACCTGCCCTTCAACCCAAGTCAATGATCCGGAAGGGAAGTAACACGTTACTAGTGGTCAACACCTAGTGCGCAAAGGTCACGGAGGGACATACAGTGGTGCAGTTTCCAAGTTCTATCCGACAGAAGCTGAGCGCTGAGAGCTGCCAGCTTTTCAAAACGGGTTGATCTTCATCAGTCCCTTCTTCTTCTTCTTCTTGCTGCTGGAAATGTCTTCGTCGCTGGCCGGAGTCGAATCACCCGCTTTAGCAGTGCTGCTCGACGACGACTGGTTCTGGATCTCATTCACCTGTGTCGGAGGTGGAAGTGAAGTGTCCACGCCCGTACTGGTCGGAGTCAACTCGTTTGAGTCGGCCGGCTGATCCGGCTTCAGCTCATTCGGATCATTGGCAGCCGGTACCGTGGCAGCTGCCGGAGGCGCACCAAACGGATTCGGACTCGGCGTGGCATCCGCCGTCGGAGGCGTACTCGGGGGCTGATTCGGATTGATGATTTCAACCCCTACACTTTTATTGCCTGGATTGCTCGCATCGACGAACGCCTTTGCCTCATTCCGCTGAACGTCAACCGCGCTCAGGGGCTCAGGGTCGACGAGAGGCGGTTCGCCTACCGTTGCCGCCTGCGACATGTCGGGACCCTTCTTGATCAGACCCTTCATTTGTCCCAGCATGGTCTTTTCGCCACGGCTTTCAATCTCCGCTTTGTTCTGGGCAACTGCCGCTTTGGTGGGACGCGGAATGGACTCATGGAGAGCGGCCAACCGCTTCTTGGCATCTTCCGCTCGATCCATCAGCGGATATCGGGTCAGGATCTTGTCGTATTCTTTCGCGGCTTCTTTGGAAAGTTCCGAGATAGCGCGCGCCTTGTCGGCCTCTCGCATGCACCCGCGCGGAAGCATATGAACGTCGCAAGTAATGGCCTTACGGATCCGTTCCATCTGCCCTTCGTAGTTCTGGCCCAGTAGGTAATACGCCTCGTCCGCACGGCTGTAGAGAGGGTAGCGGTCGACGAGCGATTGCAGGCGCGCGATGGACGCCGCATACGACTCCCGAAGGTAGTAGAACCGTCCAATGCTGAACTCGCGATCGGCGAGTACTTCTTGCACTTCCATCAGATGTCTCTTCGCTTCCGGCACCAGCTTGCTGTCCGGATACTGAAGGATCAATTTGCGGTACTCGTCCTCGGCTCGCTTGGCGTGGGTCGGGTCCCGGTCCGCCTTCTCCATCTGCTGAAAGTGAATGTTGGCGATCTTCATCTGGGCCTCAGCCGCCTCCGGCATGTTGGGGAAGAAGATCTCGAAGTCGCTGTATTCCTGCTCAGCCTGCGCCAGCGCCGCGGTCCCGCCTTCTGCATACCAGGAATCGCCCACCGCCAGCTTCGCGCGCGCAATATATTCCGAGTCCGGATAGGTATTGATCAGGGTCTGCAGCGTGAGGCGCGCCACATCGAACCGGTTGTGACGCATGGCTTCCATGGCCTTGTCGAACAGAACCTTGTCCGGCTGCTTCGAGCCCACACCCGCCAGTGGATTGACCGACTTCTTATTCGTGCAAGCGCCGGTGAAAGCCAATAGCACACCTAGCACAACGATCAGATGAATTCGACGCAACATAATTCCTCGGGGATTTCAAGTTTCAAATGCCGATTGCCCAATCCATTTCGTGGGTGCCTCACTTCTGGCCGATTTTGCCGGAAAGTGGGGATTTTCACAGTTTTTCAATCGGCAATCGCAATTCGTCAATCGGAAATGCTTAGACTTTCTGCAACGCCGCCTCGGTCGCCGCCCTCAGCAGCGCCTCGGCATTCTTCTTTGGATCGCCATTGCCAAACACGGCGTTGCCCGCGACAAGAATTTCGGCTCCGGAGCGGACTACATCAGCAACAGTATCGAGGGCAACGCCTCCATCTACTTCGATGCGATAGTTCAGCCCGCGTTGGCTGCGAATCGCGGCTAACCGGCTCATTTTGTGCATGGTAAATGGAATAAACTTCTGTGCCCCGAACCCCGGGTTGACCGACATCACCAGCACATAGTCGACAATGTCGAGCACTTCGGAAAGCGTTTCTACCGGAGTCGCCGGGTTGATCACGACTCCCGCCAGGCAGCCGTGACTCTTGATCAAATGCAGCGTGCGGTTCAGGTGCCGACACGCTTCCTGATGCACCGAGATCCAGTTCGCACCCTGGTCGGCAAAAACTGGAATAAATTCATCCGGATTCTCGATCATCAGGTGGCAGTCCAGCGGCAGATCGGTCACCTTCCGCAGCGATTTCACGACCGGCGGCCCAATCGTCAGGTTCGGGACGAAGTGCCCGTCCATGATGTCGACGTGGATGACATGCGCCCCGCCCTGGCACGCGGCTCGCACCTGTTCGCCCAGCCGGGCGAAGTCCGCGGAAAGAATTGACGGTGCCAGTTCGATCAAACCCGGGCCTCAGAACCTGAAAAAACCGTCGTTGGTCGTTCGTCGCCGGTCATTGGCCAAGCACGCGTGCAGACAGGTTCGGCCAACAACTATCGAATAGCGAGCAATGACTGGTGTTGTGGAAATTCTAACACGTGGAATCCGTGGGTTCGGTGAATCGTTGGCTCCCCCAGCGAAGAACAAAATAGAGACGTTGGGCACCCCTTCTGGCCGATGTTGCGAGAAGTGGGCCTTCGGCAGATCGGAGTTAGGCGCACATGTTACCCTCGACCGGCGTGTCTTCTCTGCCACAGTTCGCGCCTGCCGCTTCCTCGATTGCTGCGGTCTTCCTCTGGGGAGTATCGGACTTCTCCGGCGGATACGGCGCTCGCCGCGCGAACACATTCGTGCTCACCGCCTTCTCTCATCTTTGTGCCTTCGCGCTGATGCTCGCGGTCGCGCTGACCGAAAAGGGTCCTTTTCCCAATCGCGCAAGCATCTTCTGGGCGGTGGCCGCCGGTGCCATCGGGGGCTTCTCGATCGCCATCTTCTATCGCGCTCTGGCCTCGGGCCACATGGGCCTTGCCGCCCCGATCGGGGCACTACTTGGAGCAGCCATCCCCACGCTCGTTGACATCGCTCTGGAAGGAGTTCCCAGCCGCTGGTCGATCCTCGGATTTGCCCTCGCCATCGTCGCCATCTGGCTGATCAGCCGCCCCGAGGCTCCCGGAGAAAACGACGAGTCTGGTCATCCCAAGGGAGTCGCGGCCGCCGCGTTGTCGGGCGTGGGATTTGCAGGATTCTATCTCTGCATCCACCAGGCCACCGGTTCCCCGACGTGGGTAGCAGCCATTTCTCGCATCGGATCGTTCACGGCAACTGCAATCGCGGTCCTGGCCACGCGCGCCCCGCTGGAACTCGACCGAGTTCCAGCTGTGCTCGGTGCTTTCGCTGGCTGGCTCGACATCATTGCCTGCGCCTTGTTCGTCTTCGCCAGCGAGCACGGCCGCCTCGACGAAGCGGTTGTAATCACTTCTCTTTACCCAGCTGTGACGGTTTTGTTAGCCCGAATCATCTTGAAAGAGCATTTCAGCCGCTGGAGGTTCGTAGGACTGCTGGCAGCTTTGGCGTCGGTTCCGCTGATCGCCGCGGGTTGATTTCGTTCGATCTTCTGGCAGTGGTCTCATGAATTGGTTTGGGAAGGGCACGGCTTTAGCCGGCCGTTGCGGCGCCGGGGGGTGCGGGCTTTAGCCCCCTGAGGTTCGCTGGTTCCCTGCTCAACAACTATTCTCAGGTTCTAGAATGTAGAACGCACGCGATAAGGCTCGACGTTCTCCCCGAACTCTGTTCCTCTGCGCTCTCGGCGGTTAAAAACTTACCGCAGAGCCCGCCGAGCAACCCTGGGGAGAACGCGGAGGCTTGCTTTGAGCACCGTTTGCAGCTTATGCCCCTTCTCGAAATTCGCAACCTGACCAAAGTCTTCTCGCGCGATATCCGCGCAGTCGATGATGTCTCGCTCGACATCCACGCGGGTGAGACTCTGGGGCTGGTCGGCGAGTCCGGTTCGGGCAAGAGCACGCTGGGGCGCCTCCTCCTCCGCCTGATCGAGCCCAGCTCGGGCAGCATCCGCCTCGAAGGACGCGACCTGCTTGCCGCGGGCTCGGGCGACATGCGCCGCCTGCGGCGTGATCTGCAGATCATCTTCCAGGATCCCTTCGCCTCGCTTGATCCCCGTTTTCGCGTCGAAGACATCATCGCGGAACCGCTGGTGATTCATCGTGTATCGAACGGCGAACGGCCGGACTTGAACTCGCGCGTCTCGGAACTCCTGCGCGCCGTCGGTCTTGACGAGTCCGCCCGGCGCCGCTACCCGCACGAATTCTCCGGAGGACAGCGGCAGCGCATCGGGATCGCCCGGGCCCTCGCCTTGCGACCGAAGTTCATCGTCTGCGATGAACCGGTCTCCGCCCTCGACGTCAGCGTCGGCGCCCAGATCATCAACCTGCTAGCTCAATTGCAGAGCGACTTCGGCCTTACTTACCTCTTTATCTCCCATTCCATGCCGGTCGTACGCTATCTGGCGACTCGCATTGCCGTGATGTACAAGGGAAAAATCGTAGAAGTCGGTGACACCGACCTGATCACCAGTAACCCGCTGCATCCCTACACCCGCAATCTGCTGGAGGCGACTCCCGAATTGTCTCCGTGAGTTTCGCCCCCAAAAGGATTGAACAGGACGCAGAAGATGGAACCGGTATGGCCTACGTCCGGTTTTGCTAAAAGTGGGCTTCCTGCAGGAGAAAATCGGAAGTTTGAAATCGCAAACAGGCATCGCGACAGCTATATCTAATTACTAACACGCTGGTCCTGCAACCAAATCAACTCTCCGTCACTCCAAGATTGTTACAGGAATGTGACAATCCGTGGCGACAGTAGATTCAACCCCATTTTCACTCTCTAACTCGCAATCCCGGGTCCCGCTCAGGATGCTGGCGGAACTGACCATCGGGTTTGGAGCGATCATGGTCGTTCTGTGGCTGCCCACGCGCCAACAACTCATCTTCGGCCCAATCGCTCTGCTCGCCCCCTTGGTCCAGGTGATGTGGCAGAAACCCACGCTGAGTCAGCTGGGACTGGGCTGGCGTAGCCTGGTGTCGTCTGTGTGGATCCTGCCCGCTGCCGCCTTAGTTGCTGCCGCAGGGATTCTCCTGGCGCGCGCCACGGGAACATCGCACGACCTCTACCAGCCTGATTTTTCGCACGTGGGCGGATACGTAATCTGGACGATCTATCAGCAGTTCTTGCTGCAGGACTACTTCATGCCCCGCCTCACCAGATTGCTCCAGACCGAAGCGGCCATTGCATTCGCATCCGTATTATTCGCCATCGCGCACCTGCCGAATGTGGCCCTCACCGTGGCGACTCTGGTTTGGGGAGCCATCTCATGCGCCCTGTTCCTGCGCTACCGCAGTCTGGTCGTGTTAGGCATTACACAAGGCCTGCTCGGACTCTGTTTCTCCGTATGCATTCCCGACGCATACGTCCACCACATGCGCGTAGGGCTAGGCTATTGGAGTTACCACCCGCCGATCGCCGGACAGTACACCGGATACCACGGAACCGCCGGCAAGTGACCGTCAGACGCCTCGGGTGAGCGGCAGGAAGACTATGCCCACACCTGCCTGACGAAGCAGAATCGCGATGTTGGTCAGATTAAAGTCCAAACAATTGTGCTAGCCTTTCCATCTTGAAACGGAGGCCTACGATGGCGGAAAACAAGACCAAGGCTACGGCTGCAAGCGTCGCTGCCTACATCGATGCGCTGACCGATCCGGCGCGGCGCTCAGACGCGAAGACGCTGGTTCAACTCATGCAAAGGGCTTCGGGGGAGAAGCCGAAAATGTGGGGACCCTCTATCGTTGGCTTTGGCAGTTACCACTACAAATACGAGAGTGGCCGTGAAGGCGATATGCCGCTGATTGGATTTGCACCCCGCAAGGCGGCCAACGTTCTGTACAACACCCTTTGCGCCGACGGCGCGGAAACCCTCATGCCCAGACTGGGAAAATACACCACCGGCAAGGGCTGCCTCTACATCAAAAAACTTGCGGATGTGAATACAACAGTCCTTGAGACACTGATCAGGAAAGCGGTCACCCACAACCGTGCTCGCAACTCCCAGGCGGGAACGCGCGGTTAGGCACTCGGCCGCCCCGCCGCATTCGGGGAGTCGGGGTCAATAAATGAGATGACGGATTTTTCAACACAAATCCCGACGGCGGAATGACAGCATAAGTAACGCGACACGGCGTCAAGTGGGGAATACAAGAAAGCTACTTCACGCACTCCTCGGATGTCATTGCCTGCTGAAGGAGGGGTTGCCGCACTTTAGCGCAACGGGCGATAGTCAGACGATACCGAGAGGAGATCGCCCACCGGGAATGTTTTGTAACGGCAACGACATTTTCCTTTTCGGTTGCTATAATGCGCTTCCAAATTCGGGGCTCCCAAAACGGCATCGCTGTTCAGCTTTCGCCCTCCACCCAAAGCGATCAGTCGGTTAGGGAAATTCAACCATAGAGGGGTAAATGCCAGACTCAAAGGTGGGTGGTGTTCTACGTGTATGCAGTTTCGACGACGGGGAAGTCTCTCGCTTACGCCGTGGAGGGTACTCGACTTGCACTCTGGAGATCAGAATAGTTGCAGCAGGGATTTTGCTGTCTCTGCTCGTGATGTGCGGTTGTGGTAGTGGAGCAGGCAGTGCCAGCGGAGGTGTCGGCGACACTGCACCCACTTTTCATGGAATCGGTATCGCTTCCTCGCCACTCCCCACCAGCCCTCTTACCCTGGCTCTGTCCCCCGCCCCCGGTATGCTTTTCGCGGATTGCTATCCCGGCAGTTCAGTTCAGCTCTATGGGCTAGACACCGTTTTTCCGCAGAACAATGGGACGCCTCAAAGCAGCAATGCAAGCAGCATGCAGTGGTCCTCGTCAGATTCGAGTGTAGCCATGGTCTCGACCTCGGGCCTCGTGAGTTGCATTAGTCAGGGTACGACCCAGATCGAAGCGACTGTGAGCGGAGAAATTTGCTCAGGAGATGGGCGGCCGTGCAAGGCTCTTGCTTCCATTACTGTGGGGACGGCAAAGCGCACGCTGATTCTAAGCCCGAACTCGGTCACCCTCAACTCAGGTCAGAGTCAACAAATGACTGCCACCTTGGTCACCGAAACCGCGCCCGGCGTCTCCACTCAACAGGATGTAACAAACACGTGTTTCTCCAATGGCAATTTTTCCTGGTCGAGTATAGGAAACAGTAACAACATGCCTCCTCTCGACATGTCCGTTATTACCAGCGGAAATCTGGTGGCTCAAGGAAGCGGAAGCGGCCTGATTTGGGTTGCTTATCCAACGGAGGTGCAGGGTGTCGATTATTACAGCAATCTTGTGGTCTTCACGTCGAAATAGAAAGACAAGTCCATGGCATCATCTCTGATTTACCAATCGGAGAAACCTAGCTATGTCGTAGAAGAATCGAAACTGAAAAAACGTAGCACGGATAACAAGTTGCCGAGGTGTTTTACTTCTTCTCTCTTCTCTCTTCGAGACGTTCATCCTGGCGATCTGGGGCAGCCCAGAGCTTCCGGGAGCAAAGGAACGTTGCTACGGTGCGTCAACTCTTGCTAACGGATTTCTCAACAATTGACTGACGGTGTCATCGTCCCTTCTCTTTTTTCTTGCGACGGTAAGTAATTCGCACCGAAGGCGACCTCACAGCGATTCCCAGTGTTTTGAGCGTCGCTGGGGACGTAAGCATTACTCAGCTCGTCGACGGAAACGTTGGTGTTCACGTCATGCTGCCCAAGAGCATCTTCATCACACACTAAGGATATGATGCGGGCATAGGCATCATTTGCCGTCCGCCTTCTATCGCGCAAATGTGCCACGTGGCGTGCGGTTCCCCCAAGTCCGCAGCTGTTGTAACCTGCGGGGCGCACAAGTTTATGACATGGATGTGCCTTTCCGGCGCCAATGAGTGACATCGCGATGTTACGACAGTTGACCGGAGGTAACGTGCATCGCGAGTTCAGTATGGTCTAGCATTTGTGGTGAGAAACATGTTTGAGACCTTAGAAGACCTGCGTGAGAAGTCTCAGCGACCGCTGGGTCGTGGGACGGCGCTTCTTATGTACAGCTTTGATTTTGTCGTAGGCCTGTTTTATATAGTCTCCGGGATGCGAAGGCATCAATCCTTAGCGGTTCTCGTCGGTGCCATCGTGTTCCTGCTGTCGTTGATCTGGTTGGTTGCGACTATTAGATCGCCAGTTCAGGTGAGCAGGAGCGATGTCTGGGTTCGCGGCCAAATTGTGATCTGCATCTTGATGGCGTATCAGACAGCCTACACGGTTGCTCGCTGACGAAAGCAGGCGATTACTCTCGTTGACCCTTAGTTCCGCCAAAGACTGTAGCAAGGCAATTGCGCGACCTTTCACATTTTCGCGCCATCCTTCTCGATCCTAAAACCACAAATACCAGATCCAATCCACGCAAGTGTGCGTGATGGCCGACGCCGGCACGCGTCGTTGTTCTCTCCAGGCCCGGCCATAAAAGATTCCCGCGATGGTGGCCAGGAGCACGTACCTCCAGTTGAAGTGTGCCGATCGCTTGTTGAAGTGCGATAGCCCGAACAGAACGGAGGCAATTATCAGAGCCGCCCGAGGTCCCACTCGTCGCTCCAGAAGATTCTGGACCCAGGCACGGAAGAACAGTTCCTCGATCACAGCCACAAACACGAAAATCCCGATCCAGCTGACAACAGCTTGGCCGATTCGCGGCACATTCTCATGAGGATGGATGAATCCGAGCGCCAGTCCTGCCGCGATGACCAGTGGCGCGAAAAACACAAGCTCGCGCAGTCCGGTCTTCCAGTCGCTCCAGCGAAAATGGAAGTCAAATCCCGTCCCGCTCAGCCGCCGGATCCCCAGGAATCCATAGAGTCCGGCATCCACGAGCAGCAGATTGCCCAGCCCTCGCAGCCCCGCAGGCCACGCCGTGTCGAACCAGCGCAGGTCCACGACGAGTCCCAGGGTCAGCAGGATCATCGCATCGCGCCAGTTGCCGCGCTGTTCAGGATCGGCCGCCGCGGCCCGACTCAACAGCCAGGCAATCACAACGGGCAGCACGCAGTAGACTGCGAACCACTCCCAGCGGAATATGTGCGCCGACAGCGCGAGAATGGTGTAAGGCAGAACCAGGAATGCAGGAGCGGCGATGCGCCGGAGAAGCGGCCAGCCATTGACTGTGCGCTGTGCTCGTTCGCTGGCAACCGCGAAAGCAAGCGCGGGCAGCATCTCGATCACAAGCACGGCTACGTCGACGGGCGTGACATTCGACATTCCCAATATATTAGCCGGGCGGCCCGTCACCGCCCGGATAAGTGCGGTCACTCCAGCGCTCGGCTGGAAGCCCCCTCTACGCAACAGCGGACTTCTATTGCGCGGGCCGCACGACCGCCATCTCCATCTCCGCGCGTTTGCCCTTCAACTCTCGTTCGGCGCGCGAAGGAAACAGTTCCTTGCCGCTTGTGTTGCCCGTGATCCAAACCGACTCGAGAAAGTACTCGTCTCCGTAGCGGTGAAACACCAGCTTGCTGCCGTCAGCCTTTGTCCGAAGTGCAAGATGCGTTGGCACGTACCGACCTTGCGTGTGGTTGAAGATCAGGATCATGTCTTCCTTCTGACTGACGACGTAATGTCCGGCGGGAAACTTTTCGCCATGTGCGGAAAACGCAAATGGCACATCGACGACCAGCACTCCCGGGCTCGTCTGCCCGATCGCGCCGACCGTCAGCGCCAGCAGGCCTGCAAAGAAAAAAGTGCGAAACGCTTTCATAACTTCACCTCTCTGAATGAAATCGCTGTAAGGGAATCCCCAGGGATCTTTACGTGAACTTTGTCCAGGTTCTCTGCGGAGCACTATGCAGGAGGGAAGTACTGCAATGCCGGACCGCACGGGCCGTTATCCTTCGGGCAACTTCACAATAATCGCCCGAAATTTCTCTTATCGGAATAGTGAAGCAGAGCGGTGCGGCGTTACAAATGATGTGTAGGTACGTTCTGCTCGCTGGAACGTTAGCGCGGTGCAGAATCGGGGGGAAGCAACCGCCCGGCTTGTCTCAATGGGCAACCGAGGCTAGAATTCCTGCGACTTCCAATCAGGAGGCCACATGGCCGCACTTCCGACTCCTCCGGCTGCACCTTCACCAGCTCCAGAACTCTCCCCTGCCCTCTCCGAAGGCGCTCGCATTATTAATACGTTCATCGCGCCATCGAAGACGTTCACCGATCTTCGCCGCAGCGCCGCGTGGTGGGCTCCGTTCCTGCTGATGTCCATTGTTTCCGTGATCTTCGTCTACACCGCCGGACAAAAAATCGGATTCCGCAAGATCATGGAAAACCAGATGCAGTCTCAACCCAAGGCGCGGCTGGAGCAACTCCCGGCCGATCAGCGGGAACGCCAGATGGAAACCGGTGCCAAAGTGACGGCCGTGATTTCCTACTGCTTCCCCATTTTGACGCTCATCATCTGGCTCATCATCGCAACCCTCCTGTTCGCCACATTCAAGCTCGTGGCCGGTGCGAACGTCTCTTTCGGGGTCTCCGTCGCCATAGTCATATACGCCGCTCTTCCACTGATGCTGAAGTCGTTGTTGGGGATTGTTTCGGTGCTTGCCGGCGCCAGCCCCGATTCCTTTTCCTTCCAGAACCCTGTTGCCACGAATCCCGGATATTTCCTGAATCCGGCCGATGGCGTCTTTCTCTACGGCTTGGCAACCGCGGTCGACATTTTCATGATCTGGACCCTCGCATTGACGGCAATCGGATTCACCTGCGTCAGCAAGGTCAAGAAGGGCACTGCCTTCGCAATCGTGTTTGGGTGGTGGGCAATCCTCACGCTCGGAGCAACCGCGTTGAGCGCCGCATTCTCATAGGAGTTGCGGGTTTTTTGAGTGAACGCAATCCGCCCCGCTGTGACAAAAGTCATAGCCAGCCACCTGCCAGAAGGAAATAATCCGCCGTTCAGGAGGCTCTATGTCAATGTGTGCTCGTCTACGGGCGCGGCTTTTCGCGTCCCTGGCTTCCTTTCTCTTTCTCTCATCCCTCTCACTCATCGCGCAAACCGCAACTCCGGCGCAATGCGTCGAATGCCACAGCCAAGTCACTCCCAACATTGTCTCCGACTGGAAACTCAGCAAGCACAGCGGCGCCGAGATCGGTTGCATCAGCTGCCACGGTGACCTGCACACCTCTGCCAGCGACGTTGCCAAAGCGAAAATTCCCACTCCCGAGACCTGCGCCCAATGTCACGAGACCCAAGTAGCGCAGTTCAAGAAGGGCAAGCACGCCTTGGCCTGGGCCTCTATGAAGGCGATGCCGACCATCCACTGGCAACCGATGGCAATGACACAAGGCGAGAAAGGCTGCGGCGGATGTCACAAGATCGGCGACAAGAGCGCGGCTGAGATTGCCGAGCTTCGCCAGAACAGCTCCGGCACGGAATTCGGCGCGGCGCAATGCGACGCTTGCCATACGCGTCACACCTTCTCTGTCGAGGAGGCCCGTTCCCCGCAAGCCTGCGAAACTTGCCACATGGGCTTCGATCATCCGCAGTGGGAGATGTACTCTGCCTCCAAGCACGGCATTAGACATGACCTGAAACAAAAACATATTCTCCCGACTGACGCCTCGGCGCCCACCTGCCAGACCTGCCATATGCAGGATGGCAATCACGAAGTCCGAACCGCCTGGGGATTCCTCGCCGTCCGTCTGCCCCTGCCCGAAGACAAGCAATGGGCCGCCGACCGGGCTACGATCCTGCAAGCCCTCGGCGTGCTGGATCCCCAGGGACAGCCGACGAAACTCGTCGATGTCGTCAAAGCCGCCGACCTCGCGCGCCTCACCCAGGAAGACTGGCAGCGCGAGCGCGACAAGATGATCAAGACCTGCAACCAGTGCCACTCGGTCAACTTCGCCAGGCAGCAGTTGCAGCAGGGCGACGACATGATCAAGAACGCCGACCACCTGATGGCCGAAGGCATCCGCATCGTGGCCGATTTGTACAAAGACGGCGTCCTGCCTAAACCGGCGAACTATGCCTATCCGTTCCCCAATCTGCTGACCTTCCACGATGCGCCGACAGTGGTCGAGCAGAAGTTGTTTGTGATGTATCTCGAGCACCGTATGCGCACGTTCCAGGGCACATTCCACGCCAGCCCCGACTATGCGTTGTGGTACGGCTGGAGTGAAATGCAGCGCGACTTAACGGAGATCAAGGAACTAGCCGCCCAGATGCGGCGGGAGAAGCGAGGAGCCACGCTCAAACCCGCAGTTAAATGAACACGTTGGGGACGCTTTGGATTTGCGCTTCATGATCTCTGCGGTCTTCTTAACGTTCTCAGCGGTTTAAGATTTTCCTTTTTACAGCAGATCGGGTCGACCGATCCTCATCCAGCCAACGACTCAATCGCGTACACAGCGGCGGCGGGAAGATCAAGCTGCAAGCTGCCAAGGTCCTGCGTCATGTGCTCGGCGTTTGACGTGCCCGTGAGCGGCAGCATGCCTACTATCCGGGCGAAAACAAATACAAGCTGCGCTGGGTTTACGCCCAGCGTATTGGCAAGCTCGACGATTGCGGCATTTTGAACGATATCTCGATTCGCCGTAAGCAGGGAGAATCCCTGATAGACAATCTTCCGTTCGCGACAGAACATTCGAACTTCGCGATCCCATCCGAATCGCGCAAGACAGCGATTCTGAACGAAACGCGGCATTTCCGATCCGCTTGCCTCCATCGCCTGCAACTGCTCCAGCGAAATATTGCTGATCCCCAACAGGCGCGTGCGACCGGCATCGCGCTCTTTTCGCATGGCTTCCCATACTTCGACATCGGCCTCGTTCCATCCGTAATTGGATGACGGACCATGCAACACAAAGCTGTCGATGTAATCAGTCCCGAGATGCTCGAACGAGCTCGCCAAAGACTGGCTCACCTGCTCGGCAAGCGACGAGCCCGGATCGTAGGGAAGCCGGTGATCCTGCCCGTCCTGGTAGGTGTACTTGGTTTGAAGGAACAAGTCTGCGCGAGTTACCACGCCCGCGCGACAAGCGGCCGCCAGCCCCTCGCCGACTCCCGCTTCAAAGTAATGCCGCCGCTGGTTCGCCGTATCAATCCCGCGAAACCCCGCTCGCAGCGCCAGTTCCGTGAGGCTCGCAGTGTGATCTTCTTTCCAGGCAGTTCCATAAAGGAATGGGGGCATGGGCAGATCCAGTGGCATCGTGCCATTGTGCCATGAATGCCTGTACAACTCGTGTCCTCGGTGATAGACATCGACGTTCTCAGCGATCTCAGCGTATTTTCTCAAAGATCTCAGCGGTGAAAGAGACCGCGGAGTTCGCAGAGAACTTCAGAGATCTCAAAGAAAGGCATCAGGGGGCGTCGAGTAGGTGACCTCTCATTCCCGCCCGTTATATCCTTGAACTCCTCAGGAGGCTTTCCGTGAAATTAGCTCTAACCATGTTATGTCTCGTCGCGTGCTCCACGGTCTCGCTCGCACAAAATGCAGCAGCGAAACCCCCAGCGCCCACCAAAGACCCCGTCTCCAGCTCATTGCGTATGCAGTTGCAGCGGTCGCAAAATAACATCGTGGGCGCGGTCGAGGCCATGCCCGCCGACAAGTTTTCCTACAAGCCCACCCCCGACCAGATAACCTTCGCCCACCTGGTGGTTCACATCATCGGCTCCAACAATACGCTCTGCGCCAAAGTGGCTGATGTCCCTGCCCCAAAAGCAGAGGAACCTAAGGAGACCGACTCGAAAGACCAACTCGTAGCTGCCGTCAAAGCATCTTTCAGCTTCTGCAGTGAGGCCTTGGCCAAGATGGACGACTCGAAGTTAGGCGATGATGTCGAACTCTTCGGTGGACGCCACTTCCCGCGCGCGATGGGCGCTCTGGGACTCGCCGGCGGATGGGCCGACCATTACGGCGCGGCGGCGATGTACCTGCGCCTCAACGGAATCCTGCCTCCGAGTGCACAACCGAAGCACTAAAACTTCTTCGATTTGGCCTTGAAGGGGCCGTATAGCCGCGCCGCACTCTGCGGCAAAAGAAAAAATGAGCGTTAGCCCCTGAGGTTGGCTTACTCGATTTGAACCAACTCGTTGGCGGGAACTGCCGTTGGAATCGGCTCAGCCGGCCGCTGCGGAGCCCGCCACGAATCGAAGATCGACACCTGATGCACGCACGAAACCGTGCAGTGCGGTGCGCATCCTTTCTCGGTCAGATACTCGCGCCGCAAATCCTCGCGCGTGTATTCTTCGAGCGGAACCCCTGGATACCCGCGCTGCTGCGAGCAGTAGTGCACCAGTCCATTCTCACAAATGTACAGGTACCGCGCCCCCGCGCGGCAACGCCAGTCGTTCGTCAGTCCTTTGGCGATATTGTCCTGGAACTTGTTCACACGGGTGAAGCTGCGCTTCTCGAGCGCCTGCATCTCGTGATAGATGCGGCGTTCTTCATCTCCGAGAGGCTGCAATTGCCCGCTGCCATCGTGGATGATGCCGATCGTGGAGCTGAAGCCCAGTTCGACGGCGCGCTTGCCAATCACCAGCGCATCCTGCGGATGCGAAATCCCCCCGCCCACAACGGAATTGATATTCACATGAAAGTCGGCATACTCGGCCAGCAGTTGCAGCTTCTTGTCGAGCACCTTCAGGCTCTTCTTCGAAACCTCGTCCGGATTCACGTTGTCGATCGAAATCTGCAGCCACTCGAGCCCCGCACGGTTCAAGCGCTGAATGCGCTCGGCCACCAGCAGGTATCCGTTTGTGATCAGCCCGGCGATCATTCCATTCTTGCGGATGCGCCGGATGACGTCGTCGAGCTCCGGATGCATCAGCGGCTCGCCGCCCGAAATCGTAATGATCGATGTCCCCAGCGCACCCAGCTTGTCGATTCTCCGGTACATCTCCTCGATCGGAACCGGCTTCGAAAAATCGTCGAACTCGTTGCAGTAGGTACACGCCAGATTGCAGCGACGCATCGGAATAATGTGCGCCAGCAGCGGATGGTCCGTCGAAGCGAATGCTTTCGCCACCATCTTCGCTCCCCGCAGGTTGCGGTGCAGGGACTTCAGATTGCGGCGTAGAGTTGTCAGGAGCGATGGCATGCGTATTGGTTAATTCGTTATTACAACACAAGAGCGCATGAATGTGCCCCTGCACTGCAGCATTCGGTCAATTCCAGGGGTTAGATGGCAAGAAATGGCGACAGGCATCCCAGGATTTTCTTAGCGTTCCCTGGCTGCATCTCTGCGATCTCTGCGATTCAAGCCCCTGACTCGCTGCCCGTCTGGTCGGTCCTCACCCGAGTCATTTAGCCACAAATTCGTGACCTGCTCCCCGTAAGGCACTGATCGCGGCGCCAGCCCACTCTTCCGGGATCAAAACGTAATCTGTGTCATACGTGGCAATTGCGAAGATAGGAATCCCATTCGATGATAGCGGCTCGATGAATGACAACAACACTCCGGTCTGCGAAAACGGAAACGGCCCCTCCAGTTTCAGGCAAATCCACCGCTGTGAAGAAACGTCGGCGGGAAGATTCTCGAGCGGGCACACGATAGAGAGCTCATCGCTTGTTCGCGTAATTGAAGTGAACTCCCCGCGAGTGGCCCACTCAGGAACAGCAGAGTCCGCCGAGTGCCGCACGATCGCGTAGAGCGACTTTAACCGCCGAAACTTCAGTCGATGTGATTCTGTCATCAATTCAATTCAGACGGGTGCCCCACTTCTGGCCGCTTTTGCCAGAAGTGGGGATTTTGACTTCCAATATAACGACGAGAGCCTAAATCGGTCCGGTCCGTTCATCCCTCCACCGCTTTCCGCACCGCCGCCTTCGCCAACAACCGAGTCGAATCCAAAGTCGGCAGCGGCGACGTTTCCGGCGACACCAGCAGCGGGATCTCGGTGCAGCCCAGCACCACCGCGTCGCAGCTTTCGTCCTTGAGCCCGCGAATCACTTCGACGTGATAGGCCAGCGACCGCGGCAGAAATTGCCCGTTCACCAGCTCATCGAAAATAATTCGATTGATGCGTTCGCGCTGCTCAGCACCGGGCACACGATGATCAATCCCCGCAGCTCTCAGCGCCTCGCGATACACCGGCCCCTCCATCAGATACTTCGTCCCCAGCACAGCCAGCCGTTTATGCCCGCGACTCTTCGCCTCCGACGCGACTTCCCGCGCAATATGAAGCCATGGCCGCGGCGACCGATGTTGCACCAGCTCGAATGCCTGATGAATCGTGTTGTCCGGACAGATCAGAAAATCCGCGCCAGCCTTCGCCAGCTTCTCGGCGGATCGCAGCATCAATTCGGCCACTCCCGCCCAATCTCCCGCATCAATGCTCTTCATGTACTCGGCGAGCGAAAACGAGTGCAGCGAAACCTCGGGATGATCGTGTTTCCCGATCGTCTTCCCGCCTTCAAGCGAGATGGTGCGATAGCAGAGCGCTGCTCCTTCAGTGCTGCATGCGACGATGCCGATATGGAGCATAGAAATGAAAAACGTCGTTAGTCGTTGGTCCTTGGTCGCTAGCGACTTGCTCGCGTCGTACTCGCCAACAACCAACGACTAACGACCAACGACCCCCACTGCATACGGACTTGCATCCCGATACCGCTTCTCAAACTCTTCCCGCGTCACGACCGTCTTTACGTCTGTTACGCGGTCGATCGCGAGAATGCCATCCAGATGATCAATTTCATGCTGCAAAAGCTCAGAGAGATTTCTCTCCTCGCTCGCGCTGAACTCGCGAGTATCGGCCTCAAGAGTCTGATAATGCACACTGATCTCCCGATGCCGCTCCACCTGCATGAAGATCGACAGGAAACTCAGGCATGCATCCCAGACGACGATCTTGTCTTCACTGCGCCGAGTGATCTGCGGGTTGATTAGCGGCCAGGGCTTCTCGCCCGGCAATCTCAAAAAGATCACGCGCTGCAGTACTCCAATCTGTGGCGCCGCAATCCCGCGCCCGTAGCCCGTTTCCGCACGCCAGTGAGCTAGAGTGTCGGCCAGATCGCCCACCAGTTCGCGGATCTCTCGCGAGACCGGGTCTGCGACCGGCAAACATTTCTCTCGTAGAATCGGGTTCCCGAGCTGCAAAATCGGTCGGACGGCCATTCACAAACTCCAGGGTAATATCAGCGGGCCATCGCTGCGTCGAACAGGCTCAACAACTCCAACTTCTTATCCGCGGCCAAAAATGACGCTTCAAACGAATTCCGCGCCAGCTCGCGCAGATGCTCATCCGTAAACCCGTAGGTTTCCTGCGCGAACTGATACTCGCGAGCCAGTGACGTCCCAAATAGCGCCGGATCATCCGTATTGAGTGTAATCATCATGCCTTGATCGAAATAATTCTTCACCGGGTGCTCGGCCGCGGTCTTGCAGCATCCGGTCCGCAAGTTGCTGGTCAGGCAAATCTCTATAGGAATCTGCCGATACGCCAGTTCCTCGATCAAATCCGGATCCTGCACCGCACTTAGCCCATGCCCGATGCGTTCCGCATGCAGGTTGAGCGCTCCCCAAATTGACTCCGCCGGACCGGTCTCACCCGCATGCGCCGTCAGGTGCAAGCCGTGATCCTCCGCGTAGGCATACACGCCGCGAAACAACTCCGGAGGCGCTTTCACCTCGTCACCCCCGATTCCGACCCCGACAACGTGCCGGTCCTTGTAGCGGACCGCAAGCTCGAACACCTTTTGCGCTTCTTCCACGCCGAAATGCCGCGTCGCGTCGAAAATCCAGAGCAGGGATACCCCGAAATCCCGCGCCCCGCGTATCCGCCCCCGTTCCAGTCCTTCGAAGATCGCAGCAAAATCCTGCTTGCGATAGAGGCATACACCCACCGCGACGTAGACCTCGGCGTGCAGGACGTTTTCTTCTTTGAGTTGCTGCATCAGCCGGTAGGTGACGAGTTCATAGTCGTCGGGCCCCACCAGGTGCGCGCTCACATCTTTGAATGCCATCAGGAAGCTGGAAAAATCCGTATAGCGATACAATGCCGCGGTTTCGTCGAGCGTAGTGTTCTCGCCATGCCGCCGCCGCAACTCCAGGAGCGTCGCCGGCTCAACCGCTCCCTCCAGATGCAAATGCAACTCCGCCTTGGGGAGTTGACGAATAAAAGCCTTCGGCGGATTTACTCCATTCATGATTTGTTGATTGTAGAGCAGATTTCAAATTTGCGAGCGACGCGGGTTGGCCGTTCTTAGTGAACTTGCGACTTCTTGAGCTCTCTGCGGCTCGAGTCTATTGCACCCGCGCGGATTGCGTTTCCTTCGCCCGGATTTTCCTTTAGAATCCGGAGTTCTCATCGCCACCCCGGAGACCTACATGCGCTCGCTGAACGCCTTAGCCTCATTCTTGGTTTCGATCCTGATTCTTGCACCGATCGCCCTGATGGCTGCCTCATCTACCCCGCAAGTGAAAACCCGCTCGGGTGTTGTCGAAGGCAAAGACGACGGCAAGGTTAAGTCGTTTGTCGGAATCCCCTACGCTGCGCCGCCTATCGGCGATCTGCGCTGGAAGGAACCTCAGCCGATTGCGAAATGGAGCGGCGTGAAGAAGGCAACCGAATTTGGCTTCCACTGCATGCAAGGTAACGTTTTCGGCGACATGGTCTTCCATGATCCCGGCGCCAGCGAAGACTGCCTCACGCTGAACGTTTGGGTTCCCGACAAGCATGCGGATCCGAAAATGTCAGTCATGGTCTGGATCTATGGCGGAGGCTTCGTCGCTGGCACCACCTCCGAGGCCCGCCAGGATGGCTACCATCTCGCCCAGCAAGGCGTGATCGTGGTCTCGATGAACTATCGCCTCGGCATCTTCGGATTTTTCGTGCACCCGGAGCTCGCGAAGGAGTCCGGGCACAGCTCCGCTGGCAACTATGGCCTTCTAGACCAGCTTGCCGCGCTGAAATGGGTGCACGACAACATCGCGGCATTCGGCGGCGATCCGGGCAGCGTCACCATTTTCGGGGAGAGTGCCGGATCATTCTCCGTCAGCGCGCAGATGGCCTCGCCCCTGGCGAAAGGACTTTTCCAGAAGGCAATCGGCGAAAGTGGTGGCGCGTTCTCGCGCGGCGGTCTCCCGTTTGAATCGATGTCGGCTCGCGCTGAAAAGGATGCCAAACTGCTGAAAGACAAGCTCGGCGCATCCACACTCGCCGAGTTACGCGCCATCCCCGCCGAGAAGCTGGTGCAGACGTTTGGAAGCCGCCCCGACGCATTCGCCTTCGGTCCTGACGTCGACGGATACTTCCTGCCCGAGTCCGTTCCCGCCATCTTCGCGGCAGGCAAACAGAATGACGTCGCCCTGATCGCCGGCTGGAACCACGACGAAGGCAGCTTCGAGATCGCCTTCGCTCCGCAGAAGAAGCCGAACGCGGAAAATTTCAAAGCCACCGCACAAAAGGATTTTGGAGACAAGGCAGACGAGTTTCTGAAGCTCTATCCCGCCGACACCGACGAGCACGCGCTGCGCTCGGCCCAGGATTACGCCGGTGACAAGTTCATCGCGCTCTCCACCTGGGACTGGATCGAAGCCCAGGGCAAGACCGGCAAACAGCCGGTATACCGCTATCGTTTCGACATGGCCCCGTTCAACAAGAACCCCAACGCCCCGCGGATGGTGCGTACCACTCGGCCGAAATCGAATACGTCTTCGGTCAGCTCGATTCTAAGACGGACGTCACCTGGCGCGAGTCCGACCGTCAGATCAGCGATATGATGCAGAAATACTGGTCGAACTTCGCGAAGAGCGGCAATCCCAACGGTGCCGGCCTGCCCAGCTGGCCGGCCCACACAGCAGCCGACGGCTGGCCGGTCATGATCCTGAGCGCCCAGCCCGCAGCAAAGAAAGACGACCTGCGCGTGAGGTATCTCTTCTTATCACGAGAGTGGAAACCGAAGGAATAGAAACGGCCCCAGGGGTTTGTGATCCTGAGCGGAGCAGACTGGTGAGCGTAGCGATCCGGTCTGCGTAGTCGAAGGATTCCCACCGGAGACGGCCGTCGCGTCACCCGGCGCTACTTTGTGCGAACTCGCTGTGACGCCGGCTGTAGAGCACATAAATCATCAGCCCCAGTACCAGCCACACCAGGAACCGCACCCACGTGATGACCGTCAGTCCCATCATCAGTCCGCCGCAAAGAACAATCGAGATCAGCGGGAACCACGGCACGAAAGGCACCCGGAACACGCGTGGGCGGTCCGGCTGTGTACGCCGCAGAATGATCACACCGAGCGACACCAGCGCAAATGCGAACAGCGTTCCGATGTTCGATAAATCGGCGGCGTCGCTGATCGCGAAGATTCCCGAAGGCACTCCCACCACCAGCCCCGCAATCCAGGTCGACCAGTGCGGCGTCTTGAATTTCTTATGAACCGCTGAGAAGAACCGGGGGAACAATCCATCGCGCGACATCGCGTACCAGATGCGCGCCTGCCCATACTGAAAGACGAGCAGCGACGAAATCATCCCCATCAGCGCGCCCACGACGATGATCGATCGCGACCATCGGCTAGCGCCCAGCATCTTCAGCGCATAGGCCACAGGAGCCTCGGCCGCCTCGCCCGAGACGAAGGTTGTGTACTTCATCATGCCCAGCAGCACGACCGAAACGCCGACATACAGAACAGTGCAGACAATCAGAGACGCGATGATTCCAAACGGCAAATCGCGCTGCGGATTCCTGGATTCCTCTGCTGCCGTCGACACCGAGTCAAATCCGATATAGGTAAAGAAAACAATCGCGCCGCCCGTCACGATGCCGCCGAAGCCCGACGGCGCAAACGGCTTCCAGTTCGATGGATTAACCAGCGCTCCACCCACAAACAGGAACACCAGGATCGCCCCGATCTTAATCGCGACCATGATGTTGTTGGCCTCAGCCGATTCGCGAATGCCGCGCACCAGCAGCACGGTGAGGATAAAAATGATCAGAAACGCCGGGACGTTGAAATACGATCCGGTCCAATGCCCCGCCTCCCAGACAGGGGTCGACCATCGATCGGGCAAATTTATGTTGAACGACGCAAGTTGCGCCTTGGTGTACGCGCTGAATCCGATCGCAACCACCACGTTGCTGACCACGTACTCAAGAATCAGGTCCCACCCGATGATCCACGCAAAGATTTCGCCAAGGGTGGCGTATGAGTACGTGTACGCGCTGCCGGCGATCGGAATCATTGACGCCAGTTCCGCGTAGCACAGTCCTGCGAAGCTACACGCGACCGCGACCAGGAAAAACGAAATCGCAATCGACGGCCCGGCCGGCGGACGCCCATGCATGAGCACGCTGGCCGTGCCGCCTCCACGCAGAACATTCCACAGGATGTCCAGAACTTGGGCATGCAGGAGCGAGGGCGCCTGAAAATTCTCGCCGGCAGCGGCCGTCCCGGTCAGAATGAAAATGCCCGACCCGATCACGGCGCCAATTCCAAGAGCGGTCAGCGACCACGGACCCAACGATTTCTGCAGTCTGTGCCCGGGCGCTTCCGATTCCGATATCAGCTTGTCAATCGACTTGCAGCAGAAGACCTGCTTGTCGGAGGTACGCACAACTTGATTCGATGGAGGCTCGCTCGTCGTGGGTTGTGACAAGAGGTGTGATTTCTCCTGAACGGAGGAATTCTCGAATGACCTGAGTACCCCACCCTTCGTGCCTTTCGAAGGGTGGGATTCCCAAATGCCGACAGCTGACTGCCAAGCTCGGCTCTACCGCTTCGCCTGACCGCGAGCCATCTTCTTGACCTTCGGCTTCTTCGACCCGCGCGGATAGTCCCGCGGCTTCAGCGGTTTTTCCGCCTTGCGCTTCTTGCGCACTGCTCGTTTAGCTTTCTTACGTTCGTCTCTGCTCAGTTTTGCTGTATTGGCCATGAACTCTTTCTTAGGATGAAAGGATTTTTGTTGTTCCAGAACCTGCAAGTCTGGACCGTAGATCTCAGCTTCTCGATCTTAGATTAGAAGCCAGCGCCGGGCTATGAATTCTGCAATCTGAAATCTTCAATCTACAATTGGCATCTTTAGGCTTGCTCCAGCTGGGCATACTTCTCCACCAGCTTCTTCAAGCCGAAGCGTGGAAATTGTACCGTAATCTTGGCTTCTTCGCCTTCTCCCTCTCGTTGATACACGGTTCCTTCGCCGTATTTCGGATGGCGCACCCGCTGTCCCGGCCGGAACCCACGTTTGCCCTTGGGCTCCTCCGCGGGAGGCGATTTCGGAATACTGAACTTTTTCCCACGGCTGGCAAAGAACTCGGCAATATTCTCGATCGAGTTGTAAGCCCGCGCGGCAACCGTCGGCTTCGCGGCCCGCGGCCGCCCTAAGTCGTGCCACGAAGCGCTCTGATCTTCGTCTTCATAGGAGTAATGGGAAGAGTCATCGCCGGAACGAACTGAACTCGTGTAGGGGCGGGCACCGTCGCCCGCCCGGCGGAGCGAAGCTCCACTGCTGCGGCGCGTGCCTGACTCCTCAATCAGCGATCCCGGCACTTCCTCGAGGAAGCGAGAAGGCACGCTGGCCTCAGGCAGATCCGTCCCATATCGCCGCCGATAGACGGCCCTTGTAAGGATCAACTGATCCATCGCCCGGGTCATCCCCACATAACAAAGCCGACGTTCTTCCTCGATGTCTTCCGGCACGAGCACTGTGCGCGAGTGCGGAAATAGTCCCTCTTCCAGCCCGCTGAGAAATACAAGAGGAAATTCCAGTCCCTTGGCGGCATGCAGACTCATCAAAGTGATCTGCGCCCGTTCATCGTAATCATCCGCATCGGCAATCAGGGCCGCATGATCGAGAAACTGATCGAGTGTCTCCGCCCGGTCCCGCGAATCCATCGCCGCGTTCACCAATTCGCGCAGGTTTTCGATCCGCGAGTAAGCCTCGGGAGTGTCTTCGTCTTCCAACAGCTTGATATAGCCCGTGCGGTCAATCAGGAACTTCAGAATGTCCGCTGTACTGACAGTAGGAGTTGGAAATGAGGCAGTGGCATCATCCACTGGCATAGCTGCATCGGCGTCCGCGGTAGCGCCGGCCTCCTCACCTTCGGACGAAGCATCGGCCGCATTCTCTTCAAAATCAAACGAAAAGTTCCCAAGTTCCGCCGGATCGAATGCCGTCGCATCTTCCTCGACAGCCGAACTCTCTTCGCCGCGCGTCTCCCTGTCTCCGCGGTGAACTTCCCCTGATTTCTCCAGTTGCTCCGTAAACGTCCCCGTCAGCATCGCCCGTGCGTCTTCAATCAGTTGCTGAAAATTCTTCAGCGAGGCCACGGCTCGCGGCGGCACCAACTGCCGCTTCACCGCCTCGCCCACGGCTCCCCACAGTGAGAGCCCCGCGCCCAGGGCAAGCTGCTCCAGCGTATCAATGGTCCCCTTGCCGATGCCGCGCGCAGGCGTATTGATCACGCGCAGCAGGGAGATCGAGTCATCGGGATTCTGGATGACTTTCAGATACGAGATCATGTCCTTGATCTCGGCGCGCTCGTAAAACGAAAATCCGCCGACCACGTGATACTTCAGCCCGTAGCGCCGCATCGCCTCTTCAAACAACCGCGATTGTGAATTCGTGCGATACAGCACTGCTGCCCGCGGAGTCTCGCCGCGCTCGTTGGCCTCGCGCAGATAGCGCGCAATGGAATCGGCCGCAAACAGCGCTTCGTTCTCGCCGTCGGGCGCTTCGTAGTAGCCGATCCTGGCCCCACCCTGCCGGTCGGTCCAAAGATTCTTCCCCTTGCGCCGGACATTGTTCGCCACCACCGCCGACGCTGCCTGCAAAATATTCTGCGTCGAGCGATAGTTTTGCTCCAGCCGGACTATCTTGGCCTCGGGAAAATCCTGCTCGAACTCAAGGATGTTCCGAATGTCGGCCCCACGCCACGAGTAGATCGACTGATCCTCATCGCCAACCGCACACACATTGTGATGTTCGCCCGCCAGCATGCGCATCAGTTCGTACTGCGGCCGGTTCGTATCCTGATACTCGTCAATCAGCAAATACTGGAAACGCTTGTTGTAGTATTCGCGTACATGCGGCGCCGATTTCAGCAGCCTGACAGCCTCCAGCAGCAGGTCGTCGAAGTCGAGCGCGTTCGCCTTGCGCAACTCCTTTCGGTATTCCTCGTACAGGTGCGCGATCTTCTCCGTCTTCGGATCCGCCGACTGCAGATACAGCTCTTGCGGATCGAGCATGTGATTCTTAGCCCACGAAATCCGCCCCAATACCGTGCGCGGAGTCAGTTCCTTGTCATCGATGCCGAGCCGCTTCATCACCGATTTCACGAGGGATTGCTGATCGGCCTCGTCGTAGATCACGAAACTCTTGGTATGCCCGATCGGCGGCTGCCCCGGCACGGACGAAGGAATCCGCATCGCTTCAATGTCCCGCCGCAGCATCCGCACGCAGAACGAATGGAACGTCGAAATCACCGGTTTGGCAATGCTGAGCCCGCCCACGATCTTCTCAACGCGAGCGCCCATTTCGGCCGCAGCCTTATTCGTGAACGTCATGGCCAGAATCGACTCCGGCATCACGCCCTTCTGCTCGATGAGATAGGCGATGCGGAATGTAATGACGCGCGTCTTCCCGCTACCGGCGCCGGCCAGAATCAACACCGGTCCCTCGGTAGTCTCCACAGCCTCGCGCTGTTGCGGATTCAGTTGGTCAAGAAACGACAAAACAGAGGTGGCTCCGGGAGTAGATGTTCCAATTTTACAGGAGACGTAGGGACAGCCGCCTCGGCTGTCCAATTCTGCGATCACATCCTTGCTGCTAACCGTCCTGTCAGCCTGAGCGGCAGTTTTTTACCGCGAAGGAACTGTGTAAATCTGCCGACACCTCCGACCCGACGCCGAAGTGTATGGCCCTTCGCCGCAAAACCTGCGGCTCAGGAAGACAATAAGCGTGCTCTGGGATTGTCCCGCCATTCGAATTTCGTCCGCAAGCCGCGCCACACTTGACGTTCTTTCCACGGAGTCGACAAGGGCAGCGCGCCCGGTCCGGATTACGCCCGTAACCCGAACACGTCTTCCTCGTTAGGAAGTGGGCGCCGCCGCCCTGCGAAGTCTCGGTCCTTTCCTGGGGGAGGCTCTATGAAACGCATTGTGCTCGTTATGCTGCTCGTCGCCATCGCGGTCGCCGCTCGTCTGACGCTCGGCCGCAACACCGCGAGTGCCGGAGAGGCCGCCGGTTACAAAGTCCTTGATCCTATCCGCCACGGCAACCTGACCGTATTCCCGGTAGTCGCGGCCAAGAGCTATCCGACAGGAGAATTCCTCACGCTCGATGAAGGCCTGCACTCAGGCGAAGTCGTGGTGACCGAGGCAGGCAGCGTTCAGGGACTGATTCGCCGCCACGGCACTCCCATCCATCGCTACGACGGAGCAGAAGTCAACCGCCTCGTGCTGGTCAATAATTCCAAACGTCCGCTGCTTTTGCTTGCTGGCGAGGTCGTTAGCGGAGGCAAGCAGGACCGCGTCATCGGCAAAGATCGCATCGTGCCCGCTGAAAGCGATCCCATCGACCTCAGCGTCTTCTGCGTCGAGCACGGACGCTGGGTGGCCACCAGCGAGCACTTCGGCGCTTCTCAGTCGATGTATGGCTCGGCCAGTGGGAGTCCCAGCCCGCATGCTCCGGTCCCCATGGCGATCATGGTCCAGCCGTCGGTGCGCGCTAAAGCCATGGGCGATAAGAACCAGCAGGAGGTCTGGGACGAAGTGAGTAAACAAACCGGCGCCATGAAAGTAGAAGTGGCCAACGCCGCACCCTCCGTCGCAAGGGAGATCGCACCCGTCAGCTCCTACGCCAAGGTGAACGAGAATCAGGAGGTCCTAAAGTACATCGACTCCGTTGCTCGCCCCGTCGAGCAGAGCTATCAGAACCTCATCCACCAACTGCGCGATCGAAACGCGGTGGGTGTGGTCGTCGCCGTGAACGGACGGATTATCTGGGCCGACGTTTTTGCCAGCACCGACCTGCTGTCGAAATATTGGCCAAAGCTGGTGCGCTCCTACGCGTCAGAAGCGGTAGTCACGCGCGCCAAAGAAATGGAAGTCACCACCAGGCAGGCAGATGCATTCCTGGCCGACATGGAAGGGCGCAAGGAGATGATCGAGAGCGAACCCGGTATCTATCGTCATACCGAAGTGACGGGCGACGGCTTCAAAGCCTTCGAACTAACATCCCTGCTGCCGAAAACAGGGTTCGACGTCCACGTAGCCAAGATGGTGGATTGAATCAATAGAGGGATATCTGCTCAATCATTTCAAAAAGGGCGCCGTTAAAGGTCATCAGCGGGGTCGGCACACATAATCGTCCGCAAGCGAAAAGCCCTCGCTTGCGCGAGGGCTTCCGGGGGGAGGGACACTCAGGCGAGGCGCCCTTGCGTCCCGAAATTCACACTACAGAACAGTTACTTAGGCTGCTGCTGCTGATCGCCGGCCATCGGGGCTCCAGTGTTGGCCGAGAGCTGCTCCAGATCGTTCTTCAGCAGGCTGACTTCGACGCGGCCTCCGCTCATGCGCTTGCTCTTCGCATCATCGGATGGAACCGGGGCGTTGCCCATGCCGACCAGGTAGATCCGGTAGACCGGGATGTCATGGTTCAGAACCAGGTAACGCACAACCGACTCGGCCATCTTCTGTGAAGTCTGGATCGCGGTCTGGCCGTTTCCAGAAGAGAATCCCTGTACTTCGATGATGTAGCCGCGCTGACCCTTCAGGTTGCCCGCCATCTGGTCAAGGGCGTCCTTGGCGTTCTTGCTGAGAAGGGTTTGGCCAGGACGGAAGCGAATCTCGGTCTGGTTCTGCGCCTTGTACTGGTCGATATTGTTGACCACGGTCTCAACCGTCTGCACGCGGGTGGTCACCTGCTGCGCGCTCTGTTGCGCCGCGGTGGCCTTGTTGCCGGCGTCAATGGCGTGCTGATCGGCTTCGTTGGCCTTGTCGGACGCGAGCTTGATACCAGCCTGCGCGCGAGAGTCGACATCCGTAATGTTCTTGCTGTTTTGCGAGGTCAGTTCGTCGAGCTCATTGACGCGGTCGCGGATCGGCTCGGTCTGGCGCTGAACGTACTTCTTGCGGGCGAACGGATTCATGCGTCCCCAGAAGCCTTCGCGCGACGGAGGCGCCAGTGGCGCCTTGCCGGTGGCGGTGCCTGCGCTGGCGTCGGTCGTTTGCGCCGACTGCGCAGCGGGCTGGGTCTGATCAGACGAGGTGGTCTGCGCCAGGGCCGGCATCGCGAGCACGGCAGCCAAGGGCAGGGCAATTACTAGGCGGTGGTTCATAGTGACTTCCTCCAGGTTTTTGGGGCGCGTATCGATTGAGCTTGCCGCTACCCCGCGCACGTCGCTGCGTGCGCAAAATTTGATTGCGTCCCCTTGAAATCGGTAAAAAGAAGCCAGCAGATTCGCTGAGCTGGCCGGCGCTGACGCAACGCCTGGCCTGGGATGTCTTCGACGCCCGGCACTTCGGCGCCACCTGTTCCCTTACATGTGGGATGCCAAATCAAGCTCTAGGGTTGAGCAGCTAAGTGCTTGATATCTATGCTTATTGTAGCTCCTGCTGCCGGCCGGAGCCTGGCGGCAACTGCATTTGCAGGGTAATTTTGGGAAAGCTGATATAAAAAGTGCGTGGAAGACAGTCGTCAATCGTGAGTTGTTTGGCATTGCGCAAACTGTTGATTTCTCGGCTGGAACAGGGGAGGGGCCTTTGGGAGCAATTCGCGCAGTAACGTTTCGGGCGGTATCGGCAGTAACAGTTACGCTGATAGGTCTTACGCTTTCTTCCCCCATTCTCTCTTCTCCGATCCATGGCGAAGAATCGGGGATGCCCTCTTCGCGGATCTCCAACGAGCATCTCCGCCAATACTCCGATCTTGCCGAGAACTGGATGCAGCAGTATCTGCGGGTCGACACGACGAATCCTCCGGGTAACGAAATGCGCGCGGTGGAATTCTTCAAGAAGATCCTCGACGACGAAGGCATTGAGAACCGCGCCTTCGAGATTGGGCCGGGGCGAGGAGACTTGTGGGCGCGTCTTCCTCATACGACCGGCCTGGGGAAGCGGCCGATCATCCTGCTCAACCACACGGATGTGGTCACGAGTGATGCTTCACACTGGAAGGTACCTCCCTTCAGCGGAGAACAGCGGGATGGTTATCTCTGGGGACGCGGCGCGCAGGATATGAAAGATGAAGGACTCGCCCAACTCGTTGTCATGGTCATGTTGAAGCGGGAGAAGATTGCCCTGGATCGCGACGTGATTTTCCTCGCGGTGGCAGACGAAGAAGCCGAGGGCAAAGGCACCGACTGGTTCATCAAGAATCAGCGCGATCTGCTCGGGAATGCCGAGTTCCTGATCAATGAGGGCGGCGAGAACGTGCTCGAAAACGGCAAGGTGAAGTATGTCGGCGTTGATGTAGGAGAGAAGACTTCCTACTGGCTGCACGTGGTAGCGCATGGGCGGCCGGGACACGGGTCGAGGCCGAATTCGGACTCGGCGCCAAATCGCCTGGTACATGCGCTGAACAAGATCATCGCCTATCAGACTCCTCTAAAAGTGTTACCCGTAGTGGATGAGTTTCTCCGGGACATGGCTCCGTACGAGCCGCCCGACCGGGCTGTCTACTATCGGGATGTTAGGAAGGCAATCGAAGACAAGAAGTTTCAGCGTGAGGTCGAGCACGACGAGTCGCTGAATTTCCTGCTGCGCGATACGATCTCCCTCACTATGCTGGGCGGCTCTGGACAGACGAATGTGATTCCTCCCGAGGCGTGGGCGAACCTCGACGTGCGCATTCTGCCCGGTGGCGACCCGACGGCTTTGCTCGAGACCCTGCGGCGGGTAGTGAACGATCCAGACGTGACGATCGAGCCGCTGGAGACAGAGTTTCGCGTGGCTAACTACTCGGGAACTGACAATGCCCTGTTCGCCGCCATCCGCGAGACTTCCGCGAAGTACTTTCCCGGAACACCGGTTGTGCCGCACATCACCAGCGGATACACCGAGAATCAGCGCTACCGCCCGCTAGGGATTGTCGCTTATGGATTCTGTCCTTACGCGGCGACCGAAGAAGAGGGCAACACAGAGCACGGAAATGATGAGCGGATTCGGGTGGAGGAAGTTCGACGCGGTCCGCGGATCCTTTTTGATGTGGTGGTCAAGGTAGCAGGTACGGAAAAAACCACGTAAGGACAGCCGCCTCCGCTATCCGCGGGTCGAAGACCGACCCACTCGATCGAATCCGAAAAGTGGGCAAGCAAGTCGAGCTTCGCTCGAGGACTGCCGAGGCCGCCGTACCCACATGAATTAGCTTCCGCAGTATTTCTCGTACTGCTCGAAGATGAATGGGTCCGTCATACCCGCGATGTAATCGCAGATCACGCGCGGGAAGCCCTCATTCTTGGCTTTCTCTTGATACTGGTGGGGAAGGGATTCAGGATGCGCCATCCAGAAGGCGAATAATTCGGAGACGACCCGCTCAGCATCGTCTTTTTCGTCGGCCAACGACGGGCTGAAGTAAAGATTCTCGTAGAGGAAGTCTTTATTCTGCTTGCGTTCGGCCTCAACCTCAGCGCTGAACGCGACGAGGCGATGTGGACAGCCGCGCACGTCCTCGAGCGTCTGGATCTTCGCCTCGTTCACACGCTTCTGGGTATTGCGAATCAAATCGTCGACCAAACGGTTAAGCACCCGCTTCAGTGTCTCGTTGAATTTCAGCTTCTCGGGAGCCCCCGGATACACTTGCACGACCTCGCGATAGAAGCGTTCGAAAATCGTAACGCCTTCCCGGATTTCTTCGAGCGACAAGAGGTGCGATTCGTAGCCGTCGTCCAGATCGGCCGTGTTGTAGGCGATCTCGTCGGTCAAATCGATGAGCTGCGCTTCCAGCGGCGGACGCTGATCAAGCAGATATTCTGAGAGTTCCGGATGATCCTTCGCGTCGTAATCGCGCGAGTGCTTGATGATCCCCTCGCGTACCTCAAACGTGAGATTCAGGCCGCGGAAAGCCGCATACCGTTGCTCGAAATCTTCCACGATCCTCAGGGCGTGAAGGTTGTGGTCGAAGAACTGCCCATGCTGGTGCATGGCGGCGTCGAGAGCCTTCTCGCCGGCGTGTCCGAAGGGTGGGTGGCCGATGTCGTGAACCAAGGCGAGCGCCTCGGTCAGATCGGTATTGAGGCCCAGGGCTCCGGCGATGGTGCGCGAAATCTGCGTGACCTCGAGCGTATGCGTCAGCCGGTTGCGGAAATGATCGGAGTGGCGGCGGGTGAAAACCTGCGTCTTGGCTTCGAGCCGGCGAAAGGCACGCGCGTGAATGACGCGATCACGGTCGCGCTGAAAATCGTTGCGGTACGGATGGGGAGCTTCAGCGAAGCGGCGTCCGCGGGATTGCGTGACTTGCACCGCATAGGTCGCCAGCATGGTCGAAGTCTACCAAATAAGTCCCGAGCTGGCGTTTGGCAGTGACGAGTCCGGGTGGCTTAATTCAACAGTTACGGCAAGCCTGTGCTTGATCTCATCAGGGGCAGTTCTTGATGTTTTGGGAGCACCCGGAAGCTATGACATACACCACGACGAACCAGTACCCAACCAGAGGCGTACCAAGCAGAAGCCAAAAGGCGCGCCGTTTGAACTTCGTGAATGCAGGAATAACCACTGCGATCCACACCAAGGTTAGCAAGGCGCTCACCTTCGGTGCGGCATCGAAGAAGATGAAGCCCAGGCCCGCGATGACGAGAGAAACTGCGAACAACGACCACAAATTGCCGATCGCACCTTCGATTCGCGTCACCGCACGCTTCATGGGCACATGCTAGCGCCCGAAGCGGTCACAGGAAAGTTACTGGTGTTCCTGCTTCACGGCCGTTGTCGACGAAGCAACTCGTGACTACCGCAGATTCAGCCGCATCTCGTTGCTGTCTACGAAGCCAAGGTATTCATACAGAGGTCGGCCGTGCTCGCTGGCGTGCAGGCTCACGCGGGCGAAGCCTTCTTGTTTGCACCAGGCAATGATCGTTTCCATGATCTGACGGCCGATGCCGCGTCGACGGTATTCCGGTTCGGTGTAAACGTTAAGGATGGTCGCGCGACGGCAGTCGAGATCATAAACATGTGACGGCCATGGGCTGATGACCACTGCGCCTCCGCCCACGACTCGGCCGTTGTCGCACGCGAGCCACGAACGGAAGGAGCCGTCGGGGATGGCCTTCTTGAGGTAATCGGCGCTCAGAGCCTCCATCGTTGACAGCGCATCGTCGTCGGTGTAGTTCATGTCCTCACACATGCGGCGCCTCTGGCGGGCGATTTCAGGTATGTCGGCAAGAGTACCCTCGCGAATAGAAACGGCGATGGAGGAAGGCATTTCAGGAGTTTATCGCGATCTTGGACGCCGTTTGTCACAAGACCTTAGCCAGATTCACCCCAAAAATAGAAAATCCCCACTCAACCCAAAATCGGGGTGAGTGGGGCACCTCTTGATTTGATCGGTGGCTATTGTTTGTTGCCGGATTCTTCTTTCGCGAGCCTGACCTTGGCAGCATCGAGCTTCTGCTGCACCTTGGCGAAGGCTTCGCTGTCCTGCTCGGCCGGAACCGTCTTGTTCCACTCCTGGACAGCGCGATCCCAGTGCGCGGCCGCGAGTTTCAGCCGGCCCGTCTTCTGATAAAGATCGCCCAGATGCTCCTGCACGGTCGGGTCAGAGCCCATGTGCACGGCCGCTTTGTTCAGATTCTCTTCCGCCAGGTCGTACTTTCCCAGCTTGAAGTAGGCCCAGCCAAGCGAGTCGAGATACGCGCCGTTGTTGGGCTCGAAGCTTAGCGCCTGCTTGATATAGCTCAGCGACTCGTCGAGCTTCACACCGCGATCGGCATTCATGTAGCCAAGATAGTTCAGCGTCGCGGCCGCCTGAGGATCGGTTGGCGGAGTCACTGCCAATACCTTGCGGAACTCGCCGTCTGCCTGGTCATACATCTTCTGGCGCTGGTAGAAGTCGCCGCGCAGGAAATTCACATAGGCCTTGTCGTCGGACTTGGTCGAGAGCTGTTCGGCTTTGTCGAGCGACTCAGCTGCGTCGGCCCAGCGCTTGGCGCGCGTGTAGATGATCCCCAGCCGTATGTAGACATCGCGATCTTCCGGACCGCCTTTCAGCATGCCGTGGACATCGGTGACCGCCTGATCGAACTCGCCCATATCGGCCAGCTGTGCATCGAGCACCATGCGCAGGTCGCGGTCGTTGGGCAACTTTTGCACGGCTTCTTTCGCGACCGCTGTCGCCTGCGGCCACTGCTTGGCGTCACGGTAGGTGTCAATGATCTCCTGGTAGCCGCTGCGCGCATTCTCATCGCCCAGGGTCAGCATTTTGCGGAAGGTGTCGACCGCCGCTTGGTAGTTCTCCTGCTCGCGGTAGATCATGCCCAGCCGCTCGATAAAGATCGCGCGGTTGTTGCGGTCAGCCTGGCTGGTCCCGGCCTCGCTGCTCCGTTCGGTCTTCTTGATCAGGTCCTGCAGCAGCTTGGCGGCATCGTCGTAGCGGCCCTGCGCCTGGTAGACGACCGCCATGTTGTACGGAACGCCCGCCGAATCCGGCGCTAGCGTGTCAGCCTTCTTCAGGCTCTCAAGGGCGAGGTCGAATTTGCTCTGCCGTCGATAAATCTCCGCCATCTGCAGATAACTTTGCGCGTCCTCGGGATTGGAGTCGGCGATGATCTTGTACTGTTCGAGCGCGGCCTCGAGCTGCCCGTCATTCAGCAGGTTCTCGGCCAGGCCGCGGATGGCATCCAGATTATCGCGGTCGAGCACGATGGCGTGCTTGTAGGCGTCGATTGCGCTCTTGTAATCCTTGCGCTGCTCATAGGCTGCCCCCAGCGCCGAATACAGTTTGGCCGACCGCGCGGAGTCAGGAATCGAGCTCAAAACCTTCAGGGCGTGCGTCGTGTCTCCCTCATCGGTGTAGAGCATCGCCAATGTAGTGACGGCTTCTTCCGAGCTAGGATCAAGCTTGATGGCCGTATTCAGTTCGGCCTCCGCCTTCTGCATGTCGTTGTTCAGGCGATAAAGGCGGCCGAGTAGAAGGTGGTCATCGACGCTCTGCGGATTGAGCTTTACGATCTCCTGATACTGCTCAATCGCCAACTTCAGGATGTTGTCGGACCCGTTTCCGCCCGGCATGTCGCCCAGCGACCGCAAATAGATCCGCCCAAGAAGCTTGTGCGCTTCCAGATTGTTGGGATCGCGCTTGATGATGTCTTGCGCTTCCTTCACGGCGTCGGCGATGCGACCCGTCTTGACGTAAAGTTCTGCAAGGCTTGAGGTCAGAAATTCCGAAGAAGGGTCGGCTTCAATGGCGAGTCGATATTCCTCGGTCGCCTTTATGGCCAGATCACTGCGGCCATAGGCAGTGACCATCTCCTCGTACATGTGCGCGAGCGTGTAGTGATAGTACGCGGCGGCCTTGTCGACCTTGCGCGGCGCGGGCTGGCCGGAGTCGGAGGCGGCCGGCGTGTATGGGCTGGTTTGAGCGGCCGATAAAGTGGCCACTCCCAAAAGTAGGAAAATACGGAAAATTCTAATCATTCTGGACCTGACTGCGCTCGCTGCGCTCTTCCGACAACCTCAGCTTGTTGGATGCAAAGCCGACGGGGGAAAGGTGCTTCTATTCTACCTTGTGCATGCCGAAAGGCGGTAGAAATCGCGCGAAACCAGAAGGACAGGGACCAGCGAAAAAAGCGGCTTCGAAACTATAAAACTTTACAGTGTACAAGCCATCCTGCGATGTGCTTGGGTAATGCGACGACACGCTTCTGAACATGAAACTACGTTTTAGGGCTGATGCCGAATGCCCGCTTTTCAATGTCGAAAATGCCGCACGCCCGTGAACACCATGGCCAGCCCGAGCCTATCGGCTGCTTCAATCACCTCCGGATCGCGCTGTGAGCCTCCGGGCTGAATCACCGCGGTCGCCCCGGCTTTCGCAATCTCTTCGACACCGTCGGGAAAAGGAAAGAAGGCATCGGATGCGACAACCGTTCCCTTCAGAGGAAGCTGCGCCTTCATAGCGCCGATCTTGGCGGAGTCTACTCGCGACATTTGCCCGGCACCGACACCCACAGTTTGTCCCTCGCGGGCGTAGACGATCGCATTCGACTTCACGTGCTTGCACACCCTCCACGCGAAAAGCAATGCGCGGAGTTCTTCCGGCGTCGGCGAGCGCTTGGTCACGACCTTTAGATCGGACTCCTGCAACCGGTGCACATCGGCGTCCTGCACGAGCATTCCGCCCGACACGTTCTTCAGAATCCATTTCTGATTCGCCACCTTCACTTCGACCAGCCGCAGGTTCTTCTTGGAAGCAAATTTGGCCTTCGCCGCATCGTCAAATCCCGGTGCGGCGATCACCTCAAGGAATAGCTTGTGCATCTCGTCAGCCGCCTCACCATCGACGGTGCGGTTTACGCCAATCACTCCGCCGAATGCCGACACGGGATCGCACTCCAGCGCTTTCTTGTATGCCTCGGCGAGGGTCTTGCCCGTTGCGGTGCCACACGGATTCGTGTGCTTGATGATGGCTACCACGGGTTCGTCGAACTCCTGCGCCAGATCCCATGCCGCTTGCAGGTCGACGATGTTGTTGTAGGAGAGTTCCTTGCCCTGTATCTGTTGCGCATTCGCGACGCCCACTCCGGAGCCGTCGGAGTACATTGCAGCCTTCTGGTGCGGATTCTCGCCGTAGCGCAGGTCGAGAGTTTTCTGGAACGAGAAGCGCAGTGTATTCGGGAACGCGGATTCGCGCTGAAGATCCACCTTGTCGGGGCTGATTCGCTCCAGGGTGTTCGCGATTGCGGAATCGTACGCCGCTGTCGTAGCAAAAGCCTTTTGTGCCAGCCGCCATTTGGTTTCCCTCGAGAGCTGCCCCTTGTCACCCTCAAGCTCCGTCGCGATGGAGTCGTAATCCGCGGGCGAGGTCACGATTGCAACATCCTGAAAATTTTTCGCCGCTGAGCGGATCATCGATGGACCTCCGATGTCGATGTTCTCGATCAGTTCTTCAAAGGCGACTCCGGCCTTTGCCGCCGTCTTTTCGAATGCGTAAAGATTCACTACGACCATATCGATGGGCTGGATGCCGTGTTCTTTCACGGCGGCCACGTGCTTGGGATCCTCGCGCCGGTGCAGGATTCCTCCGTGCACCTTGGGATGGAGCGTCTTCACGCGCCCGTCGAGCATTTCGGGGAAGCCGGTCAGTTCAGAAATATCTTTCACCGCGATACCCGAATCGCGCAGCAGCTTGGCGGTGCCTCCGGTGGAGACAAGTTCGATGCCGAGGGCGCCGAGCCTGCGGGCAAACTCGACCAGCCCGATTTTGTCGGTAACGCTGAGAATGGCGCGCTGAATACGGGACATGATGGCCTCTGAAGAATCTGGATGGCGACCGGAGATTTTATCAGTAACAGGCTTCAGGCGCGGGACTTCAGTTCGAAAAATTGCTGGGGACGGCGAGATGATTCAGATGCAGGCTGTCTGGTTTAGCTTTTCGCCTTGGCCTTCAGCTTCACGTGGCCCTCGGCGATTTCCACCGAGTATTCCACGTTCTCGCACTTGTACTGCTTGCGAATCTGCTCAGTCTTTTTCTGTACGAAGGCGGTGAAGGAGTCGATCGTGCCAGTAACGTTTTCTCCCGCTTTTTTCTTGGCCGCGACCAGCGTGTTGTAGAGACGCTCGACCTGTTCGCGTTCGGTTTGATCGACACTGTGCAGCGTAAAGGGTTGGGAAGCCGCGCCTCCGGCCGCCGCTGCCGCCGCGGCATGACTCACACCGTACACCGGATGATGATGCTGTTTGTGCTCGTCTTCGTCGACACGCACGCCCTGCACCGACAGCAGCGCATCCTGCGGGCGCCGGTATCCTTCCTCGCGTATGCGGCACTTCTTCCGCCACAGGTCGCTGTAGATGGCATATCGCTGCGCCATTTCGTTGTAACGGTATCGTTGCGAGAAATTCATCCGCCCGCCGTCAGAGAACTTCCGCAACAAGGCGAGTACCTTCCACTCGATGTCAGTGGGCGGACGCTTCGTCGGGTTGCTGAAAAAAATCTCGTACTCGATCTTCAAACGGCGCAATTGCGAGTCGAGAAGATTCAGTTCCTCGTCGGTGGTCACAGGTATCTCCAGCGTTAGTCTAGTGGAGCAACCGGAATGCGGCGAGGTCCCCGTCGGGCACCAAAGGGTATAGTACGAAAGTAAGGCACAAGAGCGTCGTTCAGCCAAAAACCTCAGAGTTGCGGTGTGCAGAGCCACCGACGAACGATCAACGCGGAACGCCCTTCGCTCTTCTCACTCGACTGGATAGCGCAGAATCGTGCGGAGTCGTTGCGGAGGCACGCGGTTTGGATCCGAAAGGTAGATCTCGTGATGCGGACCACGCAGATGCACGCCGTTGTCCGCAGCCAGAGCCTGCATCTTTTCAATCGTGGTCCTCTCTTCGCCATAAGGGCCAATGTGCAGCATTTGCACACATCGGCCTTCAGTGAGTTCCTCCAGTTTGACTTCGCTGACGAGGGTTGACTTGCGTTTTTCGAGCACGCTCTTCATGGCAGTTTCCACTTCAGTTCGTGTGATAAATTCCGGCACGCGAATCAACAAACGCCACTGCCATGTTTTGGGCTGATGCACGTGAAAATCCGATCCATTTTCGGCCCACCATTGTCCCTCGAGGTGGCAGACCTTGTAGTCGTGCCCCGCGAATTTTTCCGACATCTTCAACGCGTAAGCCACCGCGTAGAGCGCCGAGATGTGGGAACGAAACTGCTCTCCGCCTGGCGCGCCTTGTCCGCTAATCGCCAGATATTTGGCCGGTCCGATCACCACAAACTCGGGCTGCTTTGGCGTGATGTATTCCGCTTTGAATTCCTTATATAAGTCGCGCTTGGATTTTTTCTTAGTCATGATCGATTTCCTCGCGGAGACGAAATGCGCGCGATCGGAAGAATCAGGAGGCGAGGAAAACGATAGCAGCGGAGCAGGAATTGTCAGTGATGAGAGTCACAAGAGAAGCCGCAAGCGACCAGGTTAACTGGGACAGCTTTATTTCGCGGAGTTTGCCGCCATCTTCTTCACCATGGCCAGCACCAGCTTGCGATCGCTGTCATTCAGGCTGGTCGAATAGCGTCGGATCTGGCTCAGGAAGCGGACTTCGTCGTCGGAGAGCTGCGGCAGGCCCTTGGAGCCGTTACTGTGATTGGGATCGGAAAAGAATTGCGAAAGCGGCAACTCCATCGCCCCGGCGATCTTCGAGAGCGTATCGAGCGACGGAATCGTGTGTCCGTTTTCCACGCGCGACAGGTAGCAGCGCAGCAGGCCGGTACGCTTTTCGATGTCGCCCTGAGACATTCCTTTTTGGAGCCGGTAGTTTCGGATCGTCTCGCCGATATTCATGGTAGGGAGCATTTCAGGATGGGCCATGGTAACCAGAGCGGCAACTTCTGGCAAGGGGAAATTTGTGCCAATAGGTGGGACATTCGTGCCATGTGGAAAAGAAATCGCGGAGCACGTCATCCGCAGCGGGACACCGATTATTTATACACCGTATAAGAAACAGTACGAGTCCGGAAAGCGGCCACCAGCGAGGGTTTCGAGTGCTGTCAATTGATGGCTACTTTTTAAGTGTCGTCGCCAGAAAATCTGCTGTGCGCTTCCATGCATCGGCGGCATCAGCTGCGCGATAACCATCTTTGTTGTTGGGATTCTCAAATGCGTGTCCGGCGTCGTCGTAAATTTTGATGTCGATTTTCTTGCCCATCTGATCGAGAGTCTCTCCGAACTTTCGGACGTCCGCCACGGGAATGCCACGGTCTTGCGCGCCAAAGATTCCGAGGATCGCAGCGTTGATTTTCTTCAGCGCTTCTGGATCTGTCGCCAGGTGCCCGTAGTTGATCACCGCGGCGGCGAGAGTCGACTCCTGTAGTGCAACGTCGAGCGAGTAGCCCCCGCCCATGCACCATCCGATAGCTCCGATGCGGTCCTTTTTGACGTTCGATTGCGAGGCGAGAAATTCGAAAGCGGCGTGCAGGTCGCGCTTGGCGCGGTCTTCGGGAACGCCGCGCATGATTTCATGCGCTTCATCCGGCGTTTTCGCAACCTTGCCACGATAGAGGTCGATCGCCAGCGCAACGTATCCCTCACCCGCAAGCTTCGATGCCTGTTCCTTCACCCAATCATTCAGGCCCCACCACTCGTGAATGACAATGATCGCCGGGAACGGGCCATTGCCAGATGGTGTGTAGAGCACTCCCTGCACGGGCTCATCGCCGCTTTTGTAGGAAACGTTTTTGCCGTCGGCGGCGAAGGTGATAGAGGCAAGCGCAGCAACGGCGAGGAATAGCCCGACAACGCTCTTCATGACAGATCCTTTCCCCGGAGTGGATCAGAGTGTGGCGGACATTGTGTCCGAGATCGGCAGGAATTACAACACGAGTTCCATGTACAACGCACCGGCGATCGGATTGTTGCAGTAGGGTGCGATCTCACGGAATCCGATGCGCCGATACATCGCGACGGCATCTTTCATGACGGGCTCAATCGTGTCGAGTCGCATGCGTTGATAGCCGATCTGCCGGGCCTCAGAAATGATGCGGCCCGCGAGGGCGCGGCCGAGTCCCTTGCCGCGAAAGTCCGGACGCAAGTAAAGCCGCTTCATCTCGCAAATTCCATCTTCCAGTTTGTGCAAGGCCACGCATCCGGCGAGTTGGCCGCCGTACTCGGCGAGCAGCAAGCGTCCGTCGGGCGGCCAGTAATCCCCCGGGAGACTGGCGAGCTCCTTGTCGAAATTCTGGAAGCAGAGACTGAAGCCGAGCGATTCCGCGTACTCAAGGAAAAGCTCGCGGGCGTGCGCAATCTGTGCGGGAGATTCGGCCTGAAAGAAAACGAAATCTTTCAACGCAGAGGACACAGAGGAATTCTTGGAAATATTGAGGTGGGATTTCATATCCTCTGCGTACTCCGTGTCCTCTGCGTTGAGTTCTACCCCATCAGCATCCCGCCATTCACGCTCAGCACGTGCCCGGTGATGTAAGCCGCATCATCCGACGCGAGAAATGCCACCGCACCGGCTATGTCGTCTGTCGTGCCGACACGGCCCAGCGGAATCTGCTTCACCGCGTTCTGTTTGAACTCGTCACCCAGAACGTCGGTCATGGCGGTTTCGATGAAGCCCGGCGCCACAGCGTTACAAGTAATGTTGCGCGACCCGACCTCGCGGGCGATCGCCATGGTCAGCCCTATCAGTCCGGCTTTCGAAGCAGCGTAGTTCGCCTGCCCTGCCTGGCCCATCTGTCCGAAAACGCTGGTGATGTTGATGATCCGTCCCCAGCGCCGCTTCAGCATCGAGGAGATCGCTTGCTGGGTGCAGAGATACGCCGAAGTGAGATTGGTCTGCAAGACCGCGTCCCAGTCGGCGCGTTTCATGCGCATGACAAGCTGGTCGCGCGTTATGCCGGCGTTATTGACGAGAATGTCAATCTTCCCGAACTGAGCGATGGCGCCCTTCATGATGGATTTGATCTGTTCCTCGTCAGCGACATCCAGAGGAAATGCGGCTGCCTGGCCGCCGGCGGCACTGATCTGCTGAACCAGTTCGTTCAGCTTTTCCTGATTCCGCGCAGCAACCCCGACGGTCGCGCCTTCCTTCGCCAGGCGGAGGGCGCACGCGCGTCCGATGCCTTGCGAGGCTCCGGTGACGAAGGCTACGTGTCCTGAAAGCGACATGGAAGATCTCCCGATCGTTATAGCAATGAACGCCGCAAACGCCGAATTATACGCGGGCATTGTAGTGCTCAGCCTATGCGGTTGGGTGGACAGTGTGAACGAGCGCGCACGAATGCAATTCAGCGGCTCCCAATCGTGAGATGATGCCTACGACCGCTTATGGAACGTCCGATTGACGAAATTCGAAAGTCTGAGGCTGCTTTGCAGGAATTGCTTGCAGCCGCTATGGAATTGAGGCGGCAGGTCGACTTGGCATGTGCGCAGAATCCCGAGGAAACGGTCGAATTGCGGGAGGCCGCCGCTGCCCTCGAGCGCGAGGTACAACACATCAAGGACTGCCTGCAGCGGTGCAGACAGAGCATCCAGTAAGCCTGCCACGAAACACATTGCGAATCCACAAGCGCGGCGGGTACCATTCCACCACTCCCATGACTCGTACTGCAAAGAACGTTGTGACCATGCCCAAGCCCTCCAATTCAGACTCCTCGGATGCCGCCGGGCACCGCTCGACCCAGCGCGGGTCTGCGTTGGAGAAGCCGGTAGTAAGTCAAACTCCGGCGGATGCGGGCATAGCGCGCGCTACACAGGCCACTTCCGCTGAGCCCTCCACGGAGGTGTTCGCCGTTTTCGGCGTGGAGCCCGAGATTCAGGCTTACGCCATGGCGAAGTACTCCCGCTCAGCGCTGTCGATGCGGGAGTCGCTGAAAGAGATCAGCACGCAGAAGGCGGAAAAATTCCTCAACACTTTTTATTTCCAGTACGGACACCGGTCCATCGCCGATCTCGCGCACATCGCTTTGGCCATCGAGCGCCTGTCGATTCTCGCGGCCATCGAGCTTGCCGACGAGCAGCGCTGGGACGGGCAGGAGCGCTCGACCCGCTATCAGGATTTCCGCAAGAGCGGATACTATACGCCGGATTTCGGAGCCGACGACGAGGCCCGCAAGCTCTATCGCGAGACCATCGATTTTCTATTCGCTGAGTACGATGCACTCTCGGCGGTAATGACCGATTACCTGATCAGCATCACGCCCAGGCCCACTGACATGAAGCAAGACACCTACGAGCGCACGCTGAAGGCACGGGCCTTCGACATCACGCGCTACCTGCTCCCGCTGGCGACCAATACATCCCTGGGTGAGATCGTCAACGCGCGCACGCTGGAGAACCAGGTCGCGCACCTGCTCTCGCACACACATAAAGAGGTGCGCACGCTGGGCGAATCGCTGAAGAAGGCGGCTACGGGTGCAGCCTACAACGTAAACTCGGATTCGTGGCGGGCGCTCGTTGAAGAGATTCGCGCGGTGAATGCGGACCTGGGTGCGCGGGCCGAGCAGGAGTTGCTCCGCGAGGTGCGAGTCGCGCCCACGCTGGTGAAGTATGCCGATCCCAATCCCTATGAGATCGAAACGCGGAAGGAACTGCGGCAGGCGGCCTCCGAACTGATGGCGAACGAGCCCGTTGCTCCGTGCAAAGCAATCGTCGATCTGCTCGACGACGAACCGCTCGAAGTGGAGATCGCCACTACTCTGCTTTACGAGCACTGCCATCACTCCTATCGCCAGATTCGGCAGGCGGTACAGGTGGCGGGAGAGCGCCACCGCCGTGAAATCATCGATCTGGGCCTGCGTCATCGCGGCAGGCATGACGAACTGCTGCGCCCCTTCCGCGCCGGACACCAGTTCCGCTTCGACATCCTCATGGACACCGGTGGCTTCCGCGACATGCACCGCCATCGCCGCTGCATCCAGGTCATGCAGGGATTCACCACCCAGCATGGCTATGAGATGCTCCTCGACATGGAAGATGCCGGCGTGCGCGGGCGCTACGATACATCGATGCGCCGCGTGCAAACCGCGGTACAGACCCTCGCTGCTTTGGGCGCCGGCAAGAGTGACGAGGCGCAAGAGAATTCGCAATACGCGATCCCCCTCGCGTTCCGGAAAAGAGCGCTGTTCAAGATGGACTTCGCCGAAGCGGTCTACATCTCCGAACTACGCACGACGCCAGCGGGGCATATTTCGTATCGCAATGTGGCCTATGCGATGTATGAAGCAGTAGCGCGGAAATATCCAGCGCTAGCGAAATATTTCCGGGTCCACGATGTCACCGCTCCCGTGGACCTGCTGCAGCGCTAGATTTCCTCCTTGTCATCCTGAGGCGCGTTCTTTGCGCCGGAGGACCTATGCACTGCGCTAGGATGGCAAAGCCTGCGGAACGACGCAAACCGGTCCCATTTCGGAACGCTTTCCACAGTTATTCTCTTGATTCGCCTTTTCTTCGCTTTCATTCCAATGTATAATCCGACCAAACTTAGAGAGCACTAATATTTCGCAGTCCTCAAAGGAGCCACTTCCATGGCGGATGACAAGGCCAAAGCCATCGACCTCGCGGTATCTCAGATTGAAAAGCAGTTCGGCAAGGGATCGATCATGCGGTTGGGATCGAAAGACGCGATCCTGCCGATTTCCGTGATCTCGACCGGGTCGATTTCGTTCGACGCCGCTCTGGGCGTGGGCGGATTTCCGCGCGGTCGCGTTGTCGAAGTCTTCGGCCCGGAATCGTCCGGCAAAACGACCATCACTCTGCAAGTCATTGCCGAAGCGCAGAAGGCCGGCGGAATGGCCGGTTTCGTCGATGCCGAGCATGCGCTCGATCCCGGATACGCGAAGAAGTTGGGCGTGGATGTCGACAACCTCCTGGTCTCGCAACCGGACTATGGTGAGCAGGCGCTGGAAATCACCGAGGCCCTGGTGCGCTCCAACGCGATGGATGTGCTGGTGGTCGACTCGGTCGCTGCCTTGGTGCCTAAGGCCGAACTCGACGGCGAGATGGGCGACAGCCACATGGGGCTGCAGGCGCGCCTGATGTCACAGGCTCTCCGCAAGCTGACCGGGACCGTTGCCAAGTCGCGCACCTGCCTGATCTTCATCAACCAGATCCGCGAGAAAATCGGCGTGATGTTCGGCAATCCTGAAACGACGACCGGCGGCAAGGCGCTCAAGTTCTACTCATCGGTTCGCATCGATATCCGCCGCATCGCGGCCGTAAAGGAAGGGGACGTCGTCATCGGCTCGCGCACCAAAGTGAAGATTGTAAAGAACAAAGTCGCTCCGCCGTTCCGCGAGGCCGAGTTCGACATTCTCTACGGCGAAGGGATCTCGCGCGAAGGCGACCTGCTCGACCTGGCTGTGAACCACAATATCGTCGAGAAGTCCGGATCCTGGTTCAGCTACAAGAGCGAGCGCATCGGCCAGGGACGCGAGAATGCGCGGCAGTTCCTGAAAGACAACAAAGACGTCATGGCGAAGCTGGATACAGAAGTGCGGAAGGCCCTGGGACTCATCGCTACGCCGCCGGCCGCTGCACCCGGTGCAAACGGCTCGGGCCGTGTCACCACCATGCCGACCGGCATCGACACGCCGAAGGCCCCAATCGTTGCGGCCCGACGATAGACCAGGCTTTGTGTAGGGGCGGACGCCTCGTCCGCCCCGCGAGCCCGAGCGCAGCGAAGGCGAGCAATCTGCGCCAGCCAGTCGCTCCCATTGCACACTTCGCGTGCAACCCCGGACAAGGCGTCCGGGCTACACAATTGCCATTCGCACTCCGCCCGCATAAAATCTCTACGTCACTGTGCGCCGCTCCGTCGGCAAACGAGCGGTCTTCGACCGAGGTTGATTGAATAAAGGTACGGCCATCTACCCAGGTTCATTTGATCCACCGACTAACGGCCACCTCGATCTGATTCAGCGAGGGAGCAAGATTTTTGAAGAGCTCGTTGTCGCCATCCTCCGCAACTCGGAGAAGGTTCCGATGTTCAGCGTGTCCGAGAGGCTGGACATGTTGCGCGAACTGACGGCCGATCTGGGCAACATTCGGATCGATACCTTCGACGGACTGATGGTCGAGTACGCAAAATCGATTGACGCAATGTGTGTGCTGCGCGGCATTCGCGCCATCAGCGACTACGAGTACGAACTTCAAATGGCGCTCATGAATCGCAAGCTGGAGCCGACGCTGGAAACGGTCTTCATGATGCCGGCCGACAAGTACTCCTACGTCAGTTCACGACTGGTGCGGGAGGTGGCGCAGGCGGGCGGGCCCGTAAAAGGGCTTGTCCCGGAAATCGTAGAACAGAAGTTGCGCGAAAAACTGGACCCCGCCTACAAGCTGGGTGAGACGCAACTCATTGAAGTGCCCAGGAGAAGGAAGAAAAAGGCATGACCACGGCAACGCTGGAAGCAGTGAAACTCACCGAAAGGATCAACCGGATCGAACCTTCGGCCACCATGGCGGTGGTGGCGGAGGCGGACAAACTCCGCACGCAGGGCATTGACGTCGTTGATTTCGGCGCGGGCGAGCCCCACTTCTCCACGCCGCAGCACATCAAGGAAGCCGCGATTGCGGCCATCGAAGCCAATTTCAGCAAGTACACAGCCGTCGCCGGAACAGCTGAACTGCGCGACGCGATTGCGCATCGTCATAATGTTGATTTTGATTCCGATTATCGCCGCGAAGAGGTCATCGCCTCCGTCGGCGGCAAGCACGCACTTTTTAATGCCATTCAGGTTCTGGTCGATCACGGCGACGAAGTCATTCTGCCGGTTCCCTACTGGGTTTCGTTCAAAGACATCATCCGCTACGCCGGCGGCACCTGCGCTCTTCTGCAAGCCGACGAGTCGCAGGGATTCCGCGTCACCGCCGACATGGTGGCCCGCCTCATCACACCGCGGACGAAGGTCATCATTCTGAACTCTCCTTCCAATCCCTCGGGCGCCGTCATGAAGCCCGAGGACATGACCGAGGTCATTCGCCTCGCCCATCAGCGCGGCATCTGGGTGCTGTCAGACGAGTGCTACGTGTACCTCAACTACACGGGAAAGAATTTTTCCGTGGGCTCGCTCCGCGAATACAAGGAACGGTTCGTCGTTCTCGGTTCGCTCTCGAAAACCTACGCCATGACCGGATGGCGCCTGGGTTACGCCATGGCTCCAGCGGCAGTAACCAGCGCGATGGCCAAGCTGCAAAGCCAATCGACCTCGAACCCGACATCGATCGTGCAGAAAGCCGCCGTCGCCGCACTCAAGGGACCGCAGGAGTGCGTCGAGCAGATGCGGAAGGAGTACATCCAGCTTCGCGATCACGTTGTGAAGGGGCTGCGCTCCATCTCCGGTGTCACTTGCACGCTGCCGGAGGGCGCGTTCTACGCCTATCCCAATATTTCGTCTTTTCTTGGTCGTGGAGGCCTGAAATCTGCATCTGATGTGGCCGGACGGCTCCTGCGCGAGGCGCATGTCGCCACCGTCCCCGGAGAAGGTTTTGGGACCAGCGATCACATCCGCGTTTCCTATGCCACCTCGAAGGCCGAGTTGGATCGCGGCCTCGAGCGCATGCGCAAGTTCTTCGCGGCGTTGTAGCTCTTACCAGTGCTTGATCTTGATCAGAGAAGGCCGTTCGGTTGGTGAGCGGCCTTTTTTGTGGACGCTAGTTTTCGAATGGAAAGTCTCTACCCACTCTTAATGCAACCTGGATTTGATCCCCGTCCGTGGGGGACAACGGATCTATCTCCGATCTACCCCAATCACAGGTTCGAGCAGAAGATCGGAGAATCCTGGCTGACGGGTGACGAGTGTAGAGTCGCAAATGGCCCGCTCCGCGGCCAGACACTCGCCCAACTCAGCCAGCAATATCAGCGCGAACTGGTCGGCAACGCGGCGTGCGATCCCAAGCGATTTCCGCTGCTCTGCAAGTTTCTGTTCCCGCACGAGAAGCTCTCGGTACAGGTACATCCGGATGATGCGCAGGCTCTCCGCGTAGGAGAGCCTTGGGGAAAAACTGAATGCTGGTATGTGGTACACGCCAAGCCCGGCGCGCAAATCGCTCTCGCTCTGAAAGCGGGTGTGACCACCTCCCGGCTGGAAGAAGCCATTCATCAGAATCGCGCCGAAGAAGTCCTCAACTGGATCAATGTCTATGCCGGCGACATGATCTACGTGGCCGGCGGCACAGTGCATACACTGGGCCCGGGATCCATCATTGTGGAAACCCAGCAACAATCTGACATGACGTATCGTCTATATGATTACGGGCGAGGCCGCGAACTCCATCTGAAAGATGGCATGGCCGCCGTGAAAGAGAAAGTAAACTCGGGAAAGGTCGTGCGCCCGGCGCCGGACCAGGTCGGCAGGAAGAGCCGCAGGGCTCCACTCGTCGCTGCTCCTTATTTCGTGGTCGATATGTTTGAAGTCAAAGATCCGCTGCAACTGGCATCAAAGGACGACTCGGGAAAGAGTTCCGCGCAGATTCTGGTCGCCGTGGAAGGATGCGGTGTCATCGAAGCACCCGGATTCGAGCCGGTGACGCTGACCAAAGGGGATGCGGTCGTCATCCCGGCATCGATAGGAGATTTCGGCGTACGCCCGCAGTGGGCGGTTGAATTTCTTCGCGCGTATGTGCCCGGAAAATCACTGCCGGAACCGGAAACGAGACTTTGAAGACAATTGCAGATCGGAGATTTTAGATTTCAGATTGAAAAACTCGGGAAGACTCGTGAGCCTGAAGAAATCTGCAATCTAAAATCTGCAATCTGAAATCGCAATGGCAAGGAACCCCAACTTCTATCCCGTGATCCTGGCTGGCGGACGCGGCACCCGCTTCTGGCCGCTCAGCCGGAAGAGGCGTGCCAAGCAACTGCTCGCGCTGAATGGCAAGCAGACGATGATTCAACAAACCGTGGCGCGCCTGATGCCGCTCGCTACCACGACAAAGTTCTGGGTTATCACCAACGAAGACTTGCGCCCCGCTATTCTGCAGCAACTTCGCACCCTGCCAAAAACGCAACTCCTGGCAGAACCTGTGGGAAGAAACACAGCGCCTGCGATCGGACTCTCTGCGTTCCTGTTATTGCGCGAAAATCCCCAAGCCGTGATCGGAATGTTTCCCTCCGATCACGTAATTGCCGACGAGAAGCGGTATCGCGAGACGATTGAGCGCGGCATCGAGATCGCTGCGGCGGGACCCAACATCGTTGTGCTCGGCGTCCGTCCCACTCGCCCCGAAACCGGTTACGGATACATTGAAGCCGGCAGCTTGTACCAGGGCGAGGCCTTGCACGTCCGCCGCTTCACAGAAAAGCCAAACGCCAATACGGCAGCCGAATTCATGGCTGCCGGAAATTATTTCTGGAATAGCGGCATGTTTCTGTGGAGCGCGCACACACTGGCCGACGCACTGCGCGAGCATCTGCCGAAGACTGCTCCCATTCTCGAAGAAATTGCATCCAGGTTCGGCACCCCGAAATTCGCCGCCACGTTCCGCAGGCTGTACCCCAAGTGCGAGAACATCAGCGTCGACTACGCGGTCCTTGAACCGCGCTCGGCTAAGGGTGAACAGGACAGCAACATCTTCTGCCTGCCCGCCGATTTTGGCTGGAACGACTTGGGATCGTGGACCGCGCTCCATGAACATCACACCGCCAAAAGCACGACGCCGGAAGGTAACTTGATCGATGCCGCCGGCACATTTGTACTGAATGCCCGCGGCAACTATGTGCACGCCCCCGGAAAATTCGTTGCAGCCGTGGGCGTCAGTGATGTGGTAGTTGTCGAAACGCCCGATGCATTGCTGATCACCACGCGACAGCACGCTCAGGACGTAGGCAAGGTCGTAAAGTATCTGGACGAGAAAAAGTTGAGGAAACTGACGTAAGAAGAAGTGGCCAGTGGCCAGGCAGAGAGGTTCGCCTCAGTTGGTCTTCTCCGCGGTCTCTGCGGCAATTCTCAGCGAACTCAGCGGTGAAAGCTTTTGATCGCTCAGCAACTGGGCCCTGATCGCTAGTTACGGCCTATTAAATACATGGCGCAAGAGATCAAATTCGGCACGGATGGATGGCGCGGCCTTATCGCCGACGACTTCACCTTCGAGAATGTTCGCCGGGTTGCCGGAGCAATTGCCGGCTACGTCCTGAATCATGAAGACCCGCGCCGCGGTGTCATCGTCGGATACGATTGCCGCTTCGCCTCGCCGGCAGCTGCCAAAGTTGTTGCCGACGTGCTTGCGGACGCCGGAATTCCGGTGAAGCTCTGCAATGATTACACCCCCACACCTGCCATTTCCTACGCCGTGAAGCATCAAGGCGCTGCCGGTGGCGTGGTGGTGACTTCGAGCCACAATCCTTGGAACTGGAACGGAGTAAAGTTCAAAGGCAGTTTCGGCGGCTCGGCCACGCCCGCGATCATGAAAAAAATCGAGGGTGAGATGGCGGCCGGTGCCGCACCCAAACGAACCAGAGCCAAAGTTGAAGAGGTCGATCTCAAAACGGCCTATACGATGGGGGTCTGCGCCTTTGCCGATATGGACCTGATCACGAAAACGAAGTTCAAGTTTGCGGTCGACGCCATGTATGGCTCCGGCCGCGGCGTGCTGCCCGGAATCTTCGCCGAACGCGGCGTCCATTGCGTTGCGATCCGTCAGGAAGTCAATCCGCTCTTCCCCGGTATCAACCCCGAGCCCATCGAGCCTCACGTGGCTCTCTTGCAGGAGACCGTCCTTCGGGAGAAGTGCGACGCCGGACTCGCCACCGACGGCGACGCCGACCGCATCGGAGCGGTCGCCGGAGACGGCAGCTTCGTCGACGCGCACAAGATTTTCTGTGTGCTGTTGCGCTGGCTGCTCGAACGCAAGAAATGGCCCGGTGACGTGACCCGCGCCTTCAATACCACCCGCATGGTTGACCGCATCGCCGCAAAATATGGACGCAGAGTTCACGAGACCCCGATTGGCTTCAAGTATGCAGCCGATCTGATGATGGAGCGCGAGATCCTGATGGGCGGGGAAGAGTCCGGCGGTATCGGCTACTCCCGCTTCCTCCCTGAGCGCGACGGGGTGCTGAATTCCCTTCTGTTAGCCAACGCAATGGCGGAGGAGGGAAAGCCGCTTGGACAACTCGTTTCAGATTTGCAACATGAGTTTGGTCCCCACTATTACGGCCGCCGCGACTTGCACATCACTGACGAGATGAAGCAGAACGCGATTCAGCGCGCGCGCTCCGACAGCACGCAAACCCTCGGTAGATATAAGGTCCTCAAGAAGGAATTCATGGACGGCGTTAAGTTCTTCCTGGACGCTCCCACAAATGGCAAGGGCGCCGAGGCCTGGGTACTGTTCCGCGCCTCCGGGACTGAGCATTTAATGCGCCTTTACACCGAAGCGGCATCGAAAGAACTGGTGGACGAGTTACTCATCACCGGCGAGCAATTTGTGAGAAGTTCTGCCTAGCATCGGCGATAATCAAGGAAGCATGGAAGACGCGCCCATCTCGCCCCAGAGCGATTCGCCTGAAGCGCAGCGCTATAACCGCATCCGGCGATGGCTCGGTATTGCCGACTTCGTCATCGGATTCGTCTTTCTTGTCGTTCTTCTGGCCACGCGCTGGTCCGATTCCCTGCGCGACCTCGCCTATCGCATGGGATTTCAGAATTACATCCTTTCGCTCTTCATGTACATCGTGCTCTTGCTCGGCATCAGCAAGTTGCTCGGCCTCGGACTCGACTATTACGGATTCCGCCTGGAACGTCGCTTCAAACTCTCGAACCAAAGGTTCAGCGGGTGGCTGTGGGATGAGGCGAAAGGGTTCCTGGTCAGTCTTGTGTTGGGCACGATTGTGATTGAGTTGCTTTACTTCACCATTCGCCAATGGCCGCAAAACTGGTGGCTTCTGGCCTGGGCGATTTTCATGGGTCTGTTCATTCTGCTGGCGCAGTTAGCGCCCGTCATTCTGTTCCCGATCTTTTATAAGTTCGAGCCCCTCAATGACGAAGAACTCAAGCGGCGGCTTATCATGCTGGGCCAGCGCGCCGGAACGCAAGTCCGCGGCGTCTACCGCTGGAGGTTGTCGGAAAAGAGCAAGAAGGCCAATGCGGCACTCACCGGTCTTGGCAACACCCGCCGCATCATCCTCGCCGACACGCTGCTCGACAACTACACGCCCGACGAGATCGAGGCCGTCCTCGCCCACGAACTCGGGCATCACGTGCACCGTCACATCCTGAAAAGCATCCTCGTCCAGGCTGCGATCACCTTCGTCGGATTCTGGGCGGCGAACCTCACCCTGCACTATGCCGTCGACCACCACATGTTCGAGGAACTGTCAGACTTCGCTAACCTGCCGCTGCTGGCGCTGGTTTCCGTCGTCCTCTCATTCCTGCTGATGCCCGCCCTTAACGCTTATTCCCGCTACAATGAGCGCCAGGCCGACCGCTACGCTTTTGAATCGATTGCCACGATCGATCCATTTGTCACCTCGATGAACAAGCTAGCCGAACAGAACCTGGCTGAGCGCACTCCATCGAGGTGGGTCGAATGGTTCTTTCACTCCCATCCTTCGATCTCGCGCCGTCTGGCAGCCGCAGAAGCCTGGAGACAAACGCAAGTACACCCGCTGGCTTGATGGGCCAGAAACGGACAGGCCGGGAATAGATGCACTAGAAACAGTTGTACCCGGAATGAATGGGCCCAGAACAATGGAAAATGTGGAGACGGCCGCCTCGGCCGTCCCGCTCGCCAAGCGAGCGCATACCGAGTTATCGCGTCAGCATCTCAATCGCCCGCTGCAGATCTTCTTCCGTATCGACACCGACAGAATCGTAGGGTGTTTCCCCACAGTAAATCGGAATCCCGTTTTCCAGAAATCGAAGCTGCTCCAGCCGCTCGCTCTTCTCAAGGGACGCTTCCGGCAGGCTCACGAATCGATCGAGAGCCGCTTTCCTGTACGCATACAACCCGAGATGTTTGAAATACCGGGGCCTCGTTCCGTCGCGATCGAACGGAATGGTCGCGCGAGAGAAATAAAGAGCGCGCCTGGATAGATCAATCACAACTTTCACCGCATTCGGGTTCGAAATATCGACCTCCGAAGCGCGAGTCATCAGTGTTCCCACCTCCGCCCCGGGATTCTCCATGACTCGCAGCAAAGAAGCGATCTGTTCGGCCCGAACCATCGGCTCGTCGCCCTGCACGTTAATGTAGACATCCGAAGTTTCGCGGCGCGAGATTTCATGCACGCGCTCCGTTCCGCTTTTGTGGGCGGCGGCCGTCATCTGCGCCTTCCAGCCGTGCCTCTGACAAACATTCAGGATCTCGTCGGAATCCGTCGCCACGATCACGTCACTCAACAGCGGAGAGGACCGCACCGCTTCATAGACCACCCCGATCAGTGGCTTGCCGGCAATCTCCCGCAGCATCTTGCGGGGAAGACGCGTCGACGCCAGTCGCGCCGGAATTACAGCAATGGCTTTCATGGACTGTCCGATTATTCCAGATCGCGGCTATTTGGATTTCAAATTCAACGCGGTCTCGTGCCTTGGCTGGTACAACCCGATCGCGTGCCCGCTGGGCAGCGGAATGGTGGTGCTGATTCCCACGGTGGTTCCTAGATTTTGGACCCTAAGTGAAGTCGTGGTCTATGATTTTGCGTTCTTAGCGGCCAGTTTGACCAATTTTCACACGATCTCTAAAATTAAAAACTGGGCGCAACGCCGGGACCGCGTTGCCTCATACCTCGGAAGCCGGTTCGTTGGCGGCCGCTGTTTCCCTTCGCGTATTCCTGTATCAGCCAAGCCTGTATCGGGCAAGTGGCGGTGTAGCTCAGGTGGTTAGAGCGACGGTCTCATAATCCGTAGGTCGCTGGTTCGAGTCCAGCCGCCGCCACCAACAATTCGCCGACGCTGAATTTGGCTTCTCTACCGATTTTCTGCGAGTTCTCTGCGGCCTTTCTCCGCGTCCTCCGCGGTTAGATAGGAAGTTAATCCCGCAGATGCCTTCTGTTTCGCAGAAAGATGCCTTCCCTCTCGTCCCCTTCCTCACAGTGGTATCTTTGGGTGAACCCAAAGCCCCGAGCCCCCAATGGACGTCCTCAACCAACTTTTCGAGCATCGCTTCCATCTCCCTGTCGACTCAGTGCAGCCCGTGCAGGGAGAGCTCGGAGGCTCGGGCCGCAAAATCATCCGCCTGACCGGCAAGGGCGCCGCCGCCATCGGGATTCTGTATGGCGTCCGCGAAGAGAACGTCGCATTTCTCGAATTCTCGCGCCACTTCCACAAGCACGGCCTCCCTGTTCCCGAGATTTATGGGGAAGACCTCGAGCACGGCGCCTATCTGGAACAGGATCTGGGCGACACTTCTCTCTTCGAACTGCTCTCCAAGAATCGCAAGGGAGAAATCCTTGCCCCACAAGTGGCGAAGGCGTACCGTGAAGTCATTTCCCTTCTCCCCCGTTTTCAAATCGAGGCCGGACGCGATCTGAACTACAAACTCTGCTACCCGCGCGGAAGCTTCGACCGGCAATCGATCGCATGGGATCTGAACTATTTCAAGTACTACTTCCTGCGCCTTGCCGGCATCCCCTTCAGCGAACAAGCACTGGAAGACGATTTCAGCCGCCTGACCAAATTTCTCCTGAGCGCCCCGCGGGATTACTTCCTCTACCGCGATTTCCAATCCCGCAACATCATGCTGCCCGGCGGTAAGCCCTACTTCCTCGACTATCAGGGAGGCCGCAAAGGCGCGCTGCAATACGATGTCGCCTCACTGCTCTACGACGCCAAGGCCGACCTGCCCCCGGACTTCCGCCAGCAGATGCTGGATCACTACCTCGCGACGTTGCGCCACTACGTCGAGATCAAGCCCGAAGCCTTCATGCAGCATTACTACGCGTACGTATACGTGCGCATCATGCAGGCGCTGGGAGCCTACGGATTCCGCGGATTCTACGAGCGCAAGGTCCACTTCCTGCAGAGCGTTCCCTACGCGCTGAAAAATCTTCGCTGGCTCTTGCACAACGTAAAACTCCCCATCGCCCTGCCGACCTTGCTGGAAGCCTTCCACAGCATGCTCGCCTCGGAAAAGCTGCAAGGACTTGCCACTGACGCCGACAATCTCGTCGTGCGCATCGTCAGCTTCTCTTTCCACCGCGGCTTGCCCAAAGACGAAACTGGTAACGGCGGAGGCTTCATCTTTGACGGCCGCAGCTTGCCCAATCCCGGCCGTGAAGAGCGTTTCAAGCCGCTGACCGGCAAAGACGCTCCCGTGATCGAATATCTCAACCAGCAGGAAGGCGTCCATCAGTTCCTGGCCAGCGTAATGTCACTGATCGACGCCAGCGTGAGCAATTACCAGCAGCGCGGATTCAAGCACCTGATGGTTTCCTTCGGCTGCACCGGCGGCCAGCATCGATCTGTCTACCTTGCGGAGCAACTCGCCAGACGCCTCCGCGGGCGCTCAAGCATCGAGGTTGTAGTCACCCATCGTGAACTCGATCGCATGAAAGCGGAGAACTCCGCGGCCGAAAAGGCCGCCACATGAAGGCGATGATCCTTGCCGCCGGGCTCGGTACGCGCCTGCGGCCCTTGACCAACGACCGCCCTAAGGCCCTGGTGGAAGTCGCAGGTCACCCGCTGCTGGAGATCACCCTCCGCCGCCTCGCCTCGTTCGGAATCCGCGAAGTCGTCATCAACGTGCATCACTTCGCCGACATGATCATCGACTATCTGCAAAGGAACCATAACTTCGGCCTGCGCGTGGAAATCTCGCGGGAAGACGATCTTCTCCTAGACACCGGCGGCGGTTTGAAAAAAGCAGCCTGGTTCTTTCTCGAGGGCCACGGACAGGAGCCGTTTCTTCTCCACAATGTTGATGTCATCAGCACGATCGACCTGGCGCATATGCTCCGATTTCATCGCGAGAACAACGCGTTGGCCACCCTGGCCGTCCAACAACGAGAGACTTCCCGCCGTTTGCTCTTCGACGCCCACAATCAGCTGTGTGGAAGACAAACCGGAAACGACGCCCCGGAACTGGTTCGCCGTGCGTCCGACACCACTCCCGTGGCGTTTTCCGGAATTCATGTCATTTCGCCGGATTTTCTTGCCATGATCAGCGAACAAGGAGTCTTTTCGATTATCACTACTTACCTGCGACTGGCCGCCGAGGGCCGCCGAATTCTGGGTTTCCACGCGGACGGATACGACTGGCGCGATCTCGGCAAACCCGAGCACATCACTCAGGCCGCCGCGGACATCGAGCGGGGTGCTCTGACTCTGCCCTAGCCGTTAGAGCGCCTCTAGCAGACCTGTCTTGAAACAGAAAGACATTGTCTTGTTAGGCTGCGCGGAGGACGAAAGCATCCCCCCGGACTCGGCTGCCCGCAGAGGTGCGGCTGCCGTTTTGGGTGACAAACCAGCGGATACACGGAAGTACATGTCCCTCGTTGTTGAAAAAACCCCTTGCAAGTTACGGAAGTTTGCCAGAAATAAGCTAAATCGTTGTTTCTATAGCTGGTTAGCTTATATTTATGGATGCTTGGGGAACGCTTTCGCCCCTCGCAGTGCGTTCATCGCATGACTGGCACAACCAGCACGGCTACAGCTCTGCCCGAGCCTTCCCGGTCGTGGAAAGCTCTCTCGATCCCAGCGAAGCTGTTTATCACGCTGATCGTCCTGGCTGGCCTTGGTACGCTGGTCTATGGCGGCGTCCACCAGAGCAGTAAGAACATCGCCGAATTCATCTGCTACCTCGGCATCGCCATCCTGGCTTCTAGGCTCAAAGTCAATCTGCCCGGGATTACGGGCACGCTCTCCGTCAACTTTCTGTTCATCCTGATCGGCGTTCTCGAGCTCAGCTTCTCCGAAACGCTGATTCTGGGCGCCATCTCGATGCTGGCCCAATCCGTCTATCCCGTGCGCCCCCGGGCCATGCAGGTTACATTCAACGTCTGCGCCGGAAGCATCTCCACCGCGCTCGCCTATCTCGTGTTCCACAATCCGCTGATGAACCTGGTAATCGACAGCCGCCCGGTTCTGCTCGGCGTGTCGGCTACGGTCTACTTCATTGCCAATGCCGGTTCAATCGCCACTGTCATCTCTCTGACCGAGCGCCGTCCGCTCCACCGGATTCTCGTCGATTGCTACTTCTGGTCGTTTCCCTACTACCTGGTCGGCGCTGGCATCGCCGGCGTAATTGCCTGGCTGAATCACACCTTCAACTGGGAAACTTCGCTGCTCGTCTTGCCCGTGGTCTACCTGATCTACCGCTCCTACCGGCTCTATCTCGGCAAGCTGGAAGACGAAAAGCGTCACGTCGAGGAAATGGCCAACCTGCACCTCCGTACGATTGAGGCGCTCGCGCTGGCCATCGAAGCCAAGGATCACACCACCCACGAGCACCTGCAGCGCGTCCGGGTCTATGCCATCGAAGTTGGCAAGGAACTTGGCCTTACCGGCTCCGAGCTCGAAGCCCTGCATGCTGCCGCCCTGCTGCATGATATCGGCAAGCTCGCGGTGCCCGAGCACATCATCTCGAAGCCCGGCCGCCTGACCCCGGAAGAATTCGAGAAAATGAAGATTCACACTCTGGTCGGCGCCGAGATCCTGGAGCGTGTCCGCTTCCCATATCCGGTCGTGCCCATCGTCCGCGCGCACCACGAAAAATGGGACGGCTCCGGCTATCCCCTGGGACTCAAGGGAGCCGAAATTCCGATCGGAGCGCGCATTCTCTCTGCCGTCGATTACCTCGATGCCCTCGCCTCCGACCGCCAATACCGGCGCGCACTTCCGCTCAAAGACGTGATGCAGAAACTCGGGGCGGAGTCGGGCAAATCCTTTGATCCGAAAGTCGTCGAAGTCCTAAAGCGGCGCTACGAGCACCTGGAAGAGATGGCCATCGCCAAGTCGGTAGAAGACCCGAATGCGCCGCTTTCCACTGCTATCAAGATTGAGCGCGGCCTGGAACCTGCCGCCGGATTCGAAAATGCCAAGGCACAGGACTACACCGGCCGCGAGAATACGTTCCTGTCTTCGATTGCCGCCGCCCGGCAAGAGGCACAGGCCCTGTTCGAACTCAGCCAGGACCTCGGCGCCTCCCTCAGTCTGGGCGAAACGCTCTCCGTATTCTCGATCAAACTCAAGCCGATGGTGCCCTACGACGCCATTGCCATCTACGTGCTCCGCGAGGAAGAACTGGTTCCCGAGTACGTGAACGGTGACAACTACAGGCTCTTCTCCTCGTTGCGTATCCCGGTAGGGCAGGGGCTCTCCGGATGGGTCGCACAGAATCGCAAGCCGATCATCAACGGTAATCCCTCGGTGGAACCCGGATACCTGAACGATCCTACGAAATTCAGCACACTCCGCTCGGCCCTGGCCGTGCCCCTCGAGGGCGTCGCCGGAGTCATCGGGGTTCTCGCGCTCTACCGCGCCGAGCGCGACGCTTTCACTTCCGACCACCTCCGCATCTTGCTGGCCGTCAGTGGCAAGATGGCGCTGGCTATCGAGAACGCGCTCAAGTACCAGCAGGCGGAGAGCTCTGCGACCACTGACTATCTCACCGGTCTTCCCAACGCCCGATCGCTCTTCCTGCAACTCGATCGCGAACTGGCGCGCTGCAAGCGCGACAACACTTCGCTCACCGTCATGGTTTCAGACATGGACGGCTTCAAGCAGATCAACGACCGCTTTGGCCACCTGGAGGGCAATCGCGTGCTGCGCCTCTTTGCCCAGGCGCTGAAAGACAGCTGCCGCGAATACGACTATGTCGCTCGCATGGGCGGCGACGAATTCGTCGTGATTGCTCCCGGTCTGGCCGCCGATGCGGCTGGCAAGAGAGCCGAGAACATGCGCACCCTGGCCCGCGCTGCCGGCCAGGAAGTCTGCAACGAAGAAATCCTTTCCCTTAGTGTGGGACGCGCGGTGTTCCCGGACGACGGCAAAGACGCCGAGCAATTGCTCTCCGAAGCCGATCGTCGGATGTACATCGAGAAACAGAAACAGCTCTCCTACAAAGACCGCCGCGCCCATCCGCGCCTGAAGTGCCGCGTCACCATCGAACTGACCACTGAGGCCGGCGGAGTTCCCGTCTTCGCCAATCTCACCGACGTCAGCATGGGCGGATGCTATATCGAGACCAGCAGTATCCTTAGTCCCGGCAGCAAGATCAAACTCAGTTTCTCGATGGATGATCCCAGCCTGTCCGCGGAAGGGTTTGTCACTCGGCTCGAACCTGGCTCCGGCGCCGCCGTCCAGTTCCGCGAAATGAACCGCGAAGCCCGCGACCGAATGTTCCGGATCCTGGAATTCGTCCAGAAGACCAACAGCTTCTACAACACCCGCTATCTCGACAGCTTGACCAGGAACTAGGGCAGATCTGTCACTCATCCTCAGCGAACTCAGCATTGGTTTTCTCAGCGCCCTCCACAGTTAAGTCTTCTGTCGCACCACTAATCGCGCCCAAACGGCCCGATGCCCCGCTTGCTGCCCGCCGCGCCCGTCCGTAGACTTAAATACAATGCATCTGCACGCCCATGGCCACGGCAGCCCGACCCGCGTTCTGAAAGTTTCCCTCGCGGTCACGCTGGCCTATATCGTGTTGTTGGTTGTGGCCGGCATTCGGGCGCATTCCCTGGCTCTGCTGTCTGAGGCCGGACATAACCTCTCAGACCTCCTTGCTTTAGCCCTGTCGCTGGTCGCCGTTTACTTTCAATCCCGCCCGGCGAATTCCAGCAAGACCTACGGCTATCATCGCGCCGGAGTACTGGTCGCCTTGGTCAACGCCACCTCGCTGGTGGCCGTCTCCTTTTTCATTTTCTACGAGGCGTTCAAAAGGCTTCAGCAGCCCCAGGAGGTTCACGCCGGCGTGATGATGTGGGTCGCAGCCGCAGGGGTCGTGATGAATGGCGTCATCGCCCTGCTGCTCTACCGTTCCGGCGGCGATGTGAACATCCGCAGCGCCCTGCTCCACGAAGTCGGCGACACTCTCTCCACCGCCGCCGTAATTGCCGGAGGCTGGGCTATCCTTGTCACCGGAGACTACTGGATTGACTCCGTCCTCTCCGTTGCCATCGGCGTGCTTATCCTCTGGTCAGGCTTCGGCATCGTCCGCGAAACGCTCAATATCTTGCTCGAAGGCACGCCCCGCGGCATGAAGCTGGAGAAGATCGAGCTGGCGATCCGCTCGATCTCCGGCGTCAACGATGTTCACGATCTCCACGTCTGGAGCATCGGATCGGAAACCCATGCGCTCTCCTGCCACATCTCGATCGCTGACATCCCGCCGTCGGTCAGCGAGCGCATTTTGCGCGATGTGAAGGAGCGGCTGCTGCGGGATTTCCGCATCGACCACACCACGATTCAGTTCGAACATGCCAACTGCCCAACAGCTCACGGATGTGTGATCCCCGTCGCCGAGAGCGTGGAAGAACACCAGCATCACAGCCACTAGACCTGTTCCGCAACGAATCGATCTGTTTGGAAAAGGTGGGCCCTTCAGAGTGAGCGTGAGAACCGGGCATCTCTTGCCCGCTGGCATGCGCGGGAAATCGGATTCGCGTCTCGAAAGGACGATTGAAGGTTCTCACGCACACATTAAAGGCACGTCCATTCTCGGCATCGCATCGGCTCAGGTGAAACCACGCCTTTTCACAATGTCCTCAGCCCTACGAAAGCTACAACAGCCTGAGTAAGGCGGCTTCTCTTGCGATTACTTGGAAGGCCTCTGGCCCGGTGAAAGCCTCCGCACAATGGCGTCTGCATCATACACGCAACCACCCCATACACCGCCGCTTGCCTCGATCAACGCAGCCCAGATGCGGGTATCGTCCGGCAGAGACGGATGAGGGGCCAGATCATCGCGTGAGGCTCGGCCCGCGAGACGTATCTCGCCTTCCGCTGCAGAAAAGATTTCGCCGTCGTCCCCGACGAAATTGATCGAGCCATGAAGGTTCTCGCGGTCAATGACGATTTCGATCATGTCGCCATCGCGAATCTTGCCGATGGGCCCCCCTGCCAGCGCCTCAGGAGAAATGTGGCCGACGCAGGCTCCAGTTGAGACTCCGCTAAAGCGCGCATCAGTAAGAACCGCGATGTTCTTGCAGTACTGCAGCGTCTTGAGAGCCGAGGTGACCTGGTAAATCTCCTGCATTCCCGCGCCCTGCGGACCTCCGCAGACCAGCACAACCACGTCTCCGGCGCGAAGGTCCCCGCGCTTGATGGCCTCAATCGCGCCGGCTTCGGTCACGAAGACGCGTGCCGGACCCGTGTGCCGGTAGACATTCCTTTCATCGATGAGCGAGGGATCGATCGAAGTGCTCTTGATGACCGAGCCCTGCGGAGCAAGGTTGCCGGCAGGGAAGCAGACCGTAGGCGTCAATCCGCGGCTCCGCGCCTGCCCAGGAGCCATGATCACATCGGCGGCATCGATTCCGTCCTGCGCAAGAAGTTGCGCCTTCATCTCCCGACGCATTTCTGAATCGGCCCACCAGTCGAGATTGGTTCCGAGAGTCTCTCCGCTGGCAGTCAGCGCACTGCAATCCAGCAAGCCGGCTTCCCGGAGCTTGAGCATAACCTCTGGCACGCCGCCGGCTAGAAATACCTGAACTGTCGCAAAGCCTCGCGGGCCATTCGGCAGAGCATCCACAAGCCTTGGAGTTTGCCGGTTAACGTGAGCCCAATCCTCTACCTTAGGTCGGCGAAGCCCTGCTGCATGCGCAATCGCCGGGATGTGCAGCAGCATGTTGGTCGAACCGCCAAAGGCCGCATGCAACACCATCGCATTACGAAGCGCAGCCTCCGTCAACACGCGATTTACCCCGATCCCCAGCTGATGAAGCCGCAGTAGAGCGCGCGCGGAGCGCACGCCATTCTCCAGCCATACCGCATGTCCGGAAGGCGCAAGTGCCGTGGCTGTCAGCGCGAGGCCAAGAGCCTCCGCACAGACTTGCGATGAGGCCGCAGTCCCGAGAAACTGACAACCTCCACCCGGAGTTGCGCAAGCCCGGCACCCAATCTCCGCCGCGTATTCCAGAGAGATTTCCTGTTGTGCGAATCGCGCTCCAATAGTCTGGGCTTTGCCTGCATCTTCCCCCTGCTCTGGCAAAAGCGTGACGCCTCCGGGCACCAGAACCGCGGGATACTCTCCGGAAGAGGCGAGCGCCATCATCATCGCGGGCAGCCCTTTATCGCATGTAGCGATGCCCATCACCCCGCGACGCGTGGGAAGCGAGCGCATCAGGCGGCGAAGAACCATTGCCGCATCGTTGCGGTAGGGCAAAGAGTCGAGCATGCCCTCGGTACCCTGCGATCGCCCGTCGCACGGGTCAGTGCAGGCTCCAGCGAAAGGCATCGCCCGCAGTCTTCGAAACTCCCGCGCAGCTTCCGCGACCAGCAGCCCGACCTCCCAGTGACCGGTATGAAAACCAAGAGCCACAGGCGTGCCGTCTTCGGCGCGCAACCCGCCATGCGTGCTCAAGATGAGGAACTCCGGATAGAGCAATTGCTCGGCCGGCCAGCCCATCCCGGCATTCTGGCTAAACGCAAAGAGATTTCCCGACGGTTCCGTAAGGAGCATGCTCGGAGTGAGAGGAAGCCTTCCCTCCGGCCCGGCGGCATGAGTCTTCAGATTTTGAAGGACCCGCGACCCGACTTGTAGCACTTCCTCGCTGGAGATGGTTTTCATTGCCGCTGACCCTGATGGCCAGACGCCTGTGACACTTGATGCGCGAAGATCTCCGCCACTCGCTTCAGTGTATCCGCCTCTTCCGCCGACTTATCCGGCCTCAACCGCACAATTCTGGGGAACCGCAGCGCATACCCGCTCTCATGCCGTTCCGAGCGCATCATGTTATTGAACGCGACTTCCAGTACGACTTTCGGTTCAACTATGCGCAGAAATCCGCGATCTTCGATCGTGTGCTCGAGAAACCATTGGGTCATCTCGCCAATCTCGGCATCGGTCAGCCCGGAATAGGCTTTGCCGATGTTCAACAGTCGGTCGCCATCCCACACCGCAAACGTGTAGTCGCTCAGCACGCCAATCCGCTTTCCATGCCCGTACTCAACCGCCGTGACGACAACGTCGAGTGTGGCCAGCTCGCGCTTCATCTTCAGCCACGACTTGCCACGCTTCCCGGGTGTGTATGTCGATTGCAGATCCTTGATCATCAGCCCTTCATTCCCGCGAGCGCGTGCCGCCACGAAGAGCTGCTCAAGTTCCTCAGGTGAGTTAGCGCGAAACACGGGAGCGCGAATGATCCCCGCGGCCTCTTCCTCCTCCGCCTCGAACATAAGGTTCCCCTGTGTTCCCCGGCCTGCCCTGAGCCCGGTCGAAGGATGTCCACTGTGGTGAATGCTTTTGCGGGGCGCGCCAAGCAGAACATCCAAAATGGACGCGCGCTCCTGCAAAGACCGCTCAATCATCAATTCCCCATTGGCATATAGAACATCAAAAACAAGATAAGCCACGCGAGTTTCCCGCAGCATCCTGTCGCTGACCTTCTTCCGTCCCAGCCGCTGCTGCAGAATACTGAAAGGCCGCGCCCGTCCGAGGTTATCCGCCCGAACCTCGTTCTCCTCGGGTACCCCACTTCTGGCCGAAGTTGTCAGAAGTGGGGTTTTGCTGTCTTCGTCGACGATGGTCTCTGCATGCATGCCCGCCGGATACTCCCACGCAACAATCTCCCCATCGAGAATGCAATCCTGCGGCAATCCCGCCAGCACCGGCGGCAGTTCGGGAAACGACTCGGTAATCTCATCTCGCGTGCGCGAAAAAATCCGGACTTCGCCATCGGAAACATGCACCTGTGCCCGGATCCCGTCGTACTTGTCCTCGACCGCCGCCTCGCTGAAGTAGCTCAGCCCCTCTTCCGTCGATTCCACCGGACTCGCCAACATGAATCCCAGCGGATGAAACAAGCGCATCCGCGCCTCGCCCAGCCGTCCGGCAGACGCCATCCGCAGCGTTTCTCCGATGTCCCCCAGCAGCATGTTGGCCCGTTGTACCTCCGCCACCGTGCTGCCATAGGCCTTCGCGATCGCTTCCTCAACCAGGCTCTCTTTGAGCCCAATCCGAAGATCGCCGGTCATGATTTTCACAATGTACTTGGCCTCCAGCGGCGTTGCTCGTGCCAGCAGATCGCGGACCAGGGCCGTCCTAGCCGCGGCTCCACGAGCCGCCGCGATCTGACGAAACATCGCCTCCACTTCCAACACAGTCACGCCCTGCACGACCCGATCAGGCAGTACATCCCTGGCAACAGCCCCCAGGTCTCCCAGCCGCCGGTACGATGCCGTGAGCTCGGCCTCTCCTTTGCCCGCTAGCTCCGCCACAATCGCCCACAGCGAACGCCCACCCACCTGCAACGTGCTCTCTTCCCAGGCAGGAAACGGACGCCCCGACAAAAACACCGCCGACGCCGACGCCTCGTCCACGGAACTCGACTTCAGGTAGTCCGCCACGATCGTCGTCTTCTGCAGCTTCTTCGTGGTGGCCCCAATCGCTTCACACATTGTCGTGAACGCTTGCATATCGACAGAATAGATGAGTTGCCTTTTCGCAGGCAGTCTGTACGCCTCCGCAGTTTGACCGCAAAGAATATCTTGAAGATAACTGCCCAAGATAGTATCGGGAACCGCGAACACTTGGGCTTCGATCGGCCCTGCTTCTGTTCCACGAAGCATTCCATATGCGCTTCCCTGCCTGGCTGCATCCGGAGGGACGGCGCTGGTACTTACCCGGCCGGGCCTATCACAATTCGGAACAGCGTGGCTCCGTGAAGCTCGAAACCGCACGGGCGACAACGACCAGTGCGCGGGCCCCGCGCGTGCGAGTGAGGGCAGACATGCGTTGCACTTTCTTCAGATCAATTCATACCGCTTCAGACTGGCTCCATGGACGTATTGTCTTTTCCAACGCATCATCGCAAGCACTTCCCCGTCAAGTAACTGCAAGCGGGCCATTTTCAGCGACAACTTCAGTTTTTTCCAGGAAGCGGTAACAGGTAGTGGGCAGTCGTGAGTTTCACCCAGCCTGTGGGAGGAGCAGCCATGGCAATACAATTTCAGGATTTTGACAGTGACTACCTGGATCGGCTCGGTTCCGGTGATTTCCGTACCCAGCAGCACTTCGTTGCTTATTTCGGCGAACTGATTCGGCTGAAGGCGAGCAAGCGTCTGCGCTCGATGGCAGCGATCGAAGATATTCGCCAGGAGACCCTCACGCGCGTCCTGCGCCTCCTCGCCGAACAGCGCATCCGTCAGCCCGAACGCCTCGGGCCCTTCGTCAATTCTGTGTGCAACAACGTTCTGCAAGAGCATCACCGATCAGGAAGCCGGGAGATTCCGGTCGAAGCAGAAGTCGTCGATGCCATTCCTGATCCAACCATTTCTGTCCCCGAAGCCATCGCCCGCCGCCAAATGCAAGAAACGGTTCGCCAGATTCTCGAGGGACTCGGGGAAAAAGATCGCTGCTTGCTGAAGGCCCTGTTCCTTGACGAGCGCAGCAAAGATGATGTCTGCCGTGATTTTGGCGTGACCCGCGACTACCTCAGAGTTCTGGTTCATCGCGCCAAGCAGTCCTTCAAGTCGCACTATTTGCGAGCAACGCAAAATACGGCAGCACGGATGTCGGCGCGTCGTCGTCCCTTTCGGATTCTTGGCAAAACCGCGAAACTCGACGCCCCCTCCTTCGCACACTGAACCTGCCGGTTCAACAAGAGAGGGAGATGAAAAAGGGTGCCCACTTCTGGCCGACTCTGCCAGAAGTGGGGTTTTTCGAGAGACCTTGCCGAAGAGGCGGGTACGCGATTGCACACACGATGGGAATTAGCCCAGACGCCCCCCAATGATGTGCAAAAATCTTTGCTGAACCCGACCTCGCTGGTTTCAGATTATGAGTTTGAATTCAAGCCCGCCTAAAGCCATCTCCGCTCTACCACCGAATCCCGAAAGTTAGCGGAATCAGATTGCTGTCGACCTTGTGATAGGAGGCATGATGATACCTGACCTCCGCGTAGAGCTTGGCATGGCTCTCGCCCAGGCGATAGGTAAAGCCGCCACCAATGTTGGCCCCGAAGGCGTCTGAACTGGTCGATCCTGTAATGACCTCGACTCCGCCGATCGTGCATCCGAACCACCACGACCAATACGGATCGCAGATAACCGCCGTTCCTGGCGTCGTAGTCTCACCTGAGCGGTGATACCAACCACCTCCACCAATCACATAGCCGCCTGCCTTGCTGCCCAGTGGAAAGTGCAACATGGGATTGAAAGTCCAGGAATATTGCCGCGCATGGGCACCAGGAGTATTCAACGCCTGTTTTGTCGCGGAGTTCACAGGCAGATCGTGCCACATGAATTCCGAGTCGACTCCTAGATATTTGCCGAAGTTGATGCCACCGCCAACTACGAAATTTCCGCCAGTATTAATGAACTTGCCCAGGTCTCCCTGGGGAAACCCGACCCCGCCGCCCACATTGAAAAGATATCTGCCATACTGTCCTTCATCTTGCGCTTGGGACCATGGGGTCAAAGCAACAACAATCACTGCAATCCAGACCGATAGCCACAGAAATCGCATAACTCAGATTTCCTCCATGCAAGTCAGTCTGCCAGCGGATGCGAAGCGCAAGTAACTGAGAGAATTGACAGCCGCAGTCGAAATGGGTCAACAATAACAGTTGCTTACACTCGCAAAGCCCCGTCAGTGTCATCTCAGCAGGGGTGACCGAGCTTGGGCGTGTTTGCACTCAATCCCGAAACACAAGAAAAGAGCGTCGCAAAAGGAGCCACCATGGAATTTGTGATGTTTGAAGATGTGGACGGAATGGAGGTGTTTGTAAACCCTGATCGTGTTATCTGGGTCAGAGAATATCCCAACCAGACTACAGTCATTAGCTGCGGACACGACGACAAGTTTGCGGTGCGTCTCGCCCCGGCTCACGCCGTCGCCGCTTTGGGCAAGTCGGCTCGCTAAACCCCGGGTCAAACGTAATGAGAACAACCGAAAACCGACTCCTTTCCCCGCCGCCGAGCTGTAAGTATTGACAGTTCTTCTTACAGCCGCGCGGCTGCGATTCTCCTCCTGCCAGTCCCAGGAAACCGCGCCGGAGAAGAGGAACGTCCCATGTTTGCTTCAGCAAGGCTGTGGCTTTGCGGTTTTTGTCTCTTGACCAGTCTCATCGCTGCCGGAACTTGCCTGGCACAAGAAAACGAGTTTGATAACGCCAAATGGAAGCTCCAGGCCAACGTCTGGATTTCCTACCCCAGCGGCTACTTCAACGGCAGCAATGGCAACGGCTACTTCGACCTTCAGCGCGATCTCGGATTCGGCAACTACGCGACCTTCAGCGGTAAGTTGGATTGGCGCTTCAAAAGAAAACACCACTTGCTCTTTTCCACGGCCCCAGTCGTCAGTTCCCGCACGACCACGCTGAACCGCACCATCGACTGGCAGGGACAAACCTTCGACCTTGGACTGCGCACCGAGGCCAGCATCAAGTCCCTGCTTTTTACACCCGGTTACGAGTACGATTTCTTTCGGCGTCGCTCCGGCTATCTGGGTGTGCTGGCTAATATCAATCTCATCTCCACCGATGCGAAACTGAAAGCGACAACGAATGGCGGAGCCGCCGCTCAGGCAGACGGTTCCCTTTTTGCACCGCTTCCCGCCATCGGCCCCACCTTTCGCTGGTATCCCATCCCCAACTCAGACCGCTTTTATCTCGATGGAACGCTGGTCGGCATGTCGTTCTTCGGCTACGGGAATTTCGTCTCGGGCAACGCTGCGTTGGGGTTTCCAGTCTCCACTCATTGGGATGTGCGCGCTGGTTACCAGGTGGGCAGCCGTCTGAAAATCACTGGATCTTCTGACAATATCGCGATCCGCTTGACCCAGAAGGGACCGGTTTTCGGCATCGAGTACCATTGGGGAACCCGGTGACTGTGTTCAGAGAACCTCTGACTCTTGATCCGCCACAAATGCTTCGCCGGTGCATATTGGCGCCAGACCTCCAAGCCGCCTCATCCAGCCGTACCCGTTTATACTTCTTCCTCGGTGCTTAATCGGCCCCGGAGTACAATCCATGGGCAACATCGGCGATCCGGCAACTGAAACTCATCTGTGCGATCGGAGAACTCTCGGCGAGATCAAGGCCGACGGGTTTGAACAAGATGTCTGTATCAACGACCGGCACCAGGCCTTCTCCGCCGAACTTCTTCGTCTCGCGCTTCTGGGTGTTGGTGGGGTAGGGTACGTTGCATCCCGAGCCTTAGCCGCGGGATCTTCTGCTGAATCGGCACTTCGCATGAATGTCGCCGCCAAGTGGCTCGTTCTCATCGCCGCCGCGAGCTTCGGGCTCTCCGCCGCCTCGGCGCTCTGTCTCCGCTATTTGGCTTCCGATTCCATCGCGTTTC
>Ga0335077_10000162_pt1 | contig 67708 bp, 45 predicted proteins | sample Lox_Sample_31_FD_207151 | JGI IMG/M metagenome (GOLD analysis project Ga0335077, IMG submission 207151) | Soil microbial communities from Loxahatchee National Wildlife Refuge, Florida, United States - Lox_Sample_3.1 | ecosystem: Environmental > Terrestrial > Soil > Wetlands | place: USA... | reverse complement strand
GTGGTCACTCTGTGCGCCGGGGACATGTTCCCGGCCGACGTGCGCCTGCTGGCGGCGAAGGACCTCTTCGTCATCCAGGCGACGCTGACCGGCGAGTCGATGCCGGTGGAGAAGGTCGACGTCCCCGAGCCGCCCGATCGCACCTCGGCGCTCGAGCTCCGCAACATCGGCTTCCTCGGCACCAGCGTCGAGACCGGGACCGGCGCGGCCGTCGTGGTCTCCACCGGGGAGCGCACCTACCTGGGCGCGCTGGCCCGCGCCGTCGTCGGGGAGCAGGTGCAGACCGCCTTCGACAAGGGGGTGGCGCGCTTCACCTGGCTCATGATCCGGTTCATCCTCGTCATGGTCCCGCTGGTCTTCGTGATCAACGGGCTGACGAAGGGCAACTGGCGCGAGGCCTTCTTCTTCGCGCTGGCGGTGGCGGTGGGCATGACGCCGGAGATGCTCCCCATGATCGTCACCGTCTGCCTCACCAAGGGCGCGCTGCTCATGGCGCGCAAGAAGGTGATCGTCAAGCGGCTCCACTCCATCCAGAACCTGGGCGCGATGGACGTGCTCTGCACCGACAAGACCGGGACCCTGACCGCCGGCCAGGTCGTCCTGGAGAAGCACTGCGACGTCGAGCTGCAGGAGGACGACGAGGTCCTGGTCCTCGCCTACCTCAACAGCCACTTCCAGACGGGCCTCAAGAACCTCCTCGATCGCGCCATCCTGGCGCATACCGGCGTGAACGAGCGGATCCGCATCCCGGACCACCGCAAGGTCGACGAGATCCCCTTCGACTTCAGTCGCCGGCTGATGTCGGTGGTGGTGGAGCGGCCCGACGGGACCCACCGCCTCATCTGCAAGGGCGCGCCCGAGGAGGTGTTCCGCCGCTGCACCCAGTTCGAGTACGGGGGCGAGCAGCTTCCCATGGAGCGCGTGCTCCTCGAGGATCTGCGCCTCGAGCACGACAAGCTCAGCGCGGACGGGTTCCGGGTACTCGCCATCGCCTACCGGGACTTCGCGCCCAAGGCGACCTACTCCAAGGCCGACGAGGCCGAGCTGGTGCTGCGCGGCTACGCCGCCTTCTTCGACCCGCCCAAGGACAGCGCTCGCCCCGCCCTCGAGGCCCTCTACGGGCACGGGGTGGGCACCAAGGTCCTCACCGGGGACAGCGACGCCGTCAGCAAGAAGATCTGCCGCGACGTGGGCATCCCCGTCGGCAGGGTCCTCCTCGGTCACGAGGTGGAGGCGATGACGGACGCGGAGCTGGAGGTGGCGGCAGAGGAGGTCACGCTCTTCGCGCGCCTCGCCCCCAACCACAAGCAGCGGATCGTGAAGGCGCTGCAGCGCCGCGGGCACGTGGTCGGCTTCCTGGGGGACGGGATCAACGACGGCCCCGCCCTGCGCGCCGCCGACGTGGGCATCTCGGTGGACTCCGCGGTCGACATCGCCAAGGAGTCGGCGGACCTCATCCTCCTGGAGATGAGCCTCATGGTGCTCGAGGAGGGGATCCTGGAAGGCCGCAAGGTCTTCGCCAACATCCTCAAGTACATCCGCATGGGCGCCAGCTCCAGCTTCGGCAACATGTTCAGCGTGGTGGGCGCGAGCGCGTTCCTCCCATTCGTGCCCATGGCGCCCCTGCAGATCCTGACCAACAACCTGCTCTACGACTTCTCGCAGGTCCCCATCCCCACCGACAACGTCGACCCCGAGCAGATCGCCCGCCCGCGCCCCTGGTCGATGGAGCAGATCACCAGGTTCATCCTCTTCATCGGGCCCTGCAGCTCCGTCTTCGACTACAGCACCTACCTGCTCATGCTCCTCGTCTTCCAGGCGAACGAGCCTTCCCGCGCCTCCCTCTTCCAGACCGGCTGGTTCGTCGAGTCGCTCCTCACCCAGACCCTCATCATCCACGTGATCCGCACCAACGGGGTCCCCTTCATCCAGAGCCGCGCCAGCATGCAGCTCACCCTCACGAGCGCCCTCATCATGGCGGTGGGCGTCTGGCTCCCCTTCTCGCCCTTCGCCTCGGCCCTGGGCTTCACCGCCCTCCCCCCGCTCTACTGGCCGCTGGTGGTGGCGACCCTGTTCCTCTACGTGCTCCTCACCCAGGCGGTGAAGATGTGGCTGTTGCGGAGGGCCTGGATCTAGGGCGGGGCCGGCCCGGCGAGCCGCGGGTCAGCGGCGGACGGCGAGGGTCTCGCGAAGCTCCTCCCCGGTCTCCGGGTCGGATCCGACGAGCTCGACCGAGCGGACCGCGGGGAAGAGCCCTCCGCCGACCTCGACGAAGATGGTCCGCAGGAGCGCCTCGCGGCCGTCGATCGCGACCATCGCGACGAAGCAGCCGTGGTGCGATCGGATCGACACCGCCCGGCGGGGCTCGGCCTTCAAGGCCACCACCGCGACGTCCGCGGTGGCCCGGCGCAGCTCCACCCCGTAGGCGAAGCTCCGCTCCAGGCCCGTCAGCTCCTCCCGGCGCCCGTCCTCCGCCAGCATGAGCCAGACCGGCCGGAGGGGTTCGGCGGGGTCGAGGGCCCCGGCGGGTGCGGCGTTCACCTCGTAGAGGACGACGTTGGCGTTGGTGCTCCGCTCGAGGCGGAAGAGCTCCGCGGCGCAGGCGGATCGCCCGTCCGCGCCCAGCACCGCCGCCACCATCGCCGCCGCCCACCCGAACACGTGCTTGCACCTTGAAGGGGACGGGTGACGGGGCTGCGGCGCCGGCGTGAACTCTCGCCAACCTGTGTCGGTTCTCCCGGTAGACTCCTCTCGATGGAATCCCCCTGGCCGGTCCTGGAGTCCCTGGCCGACGAGGCGGCGGCCGTCGCCGCGCTCCCGGCCAGCGGCCCCCTGCCCGTGCGAGCGGTCGTCGTCGCGAGCGAGCGGCACGCCCACGCGCTGCGGCGGGCGCTCGTGAAATTGGGCCACCGCGGCATCCTTGCGGGGACCCGCTTCGTGGACCCGGCAACCCTCGCCAGCGAGATCCTCGTCGCGGCGGGGTGGGACTTCGCCCCCGGCGAGGAAGAGCTCCGGCCGGCACGCTTGCTCGCTCTCATCCAGGAGGGGCTTCCGCTCGAGCACTTCGACCTCGAGCTCCTGCGCTCCACGCCCGGCTGGCCCGAGGCCTTCGACGGCGTCATCGACGACCTGGAGGAGGCTGGTCTCGACCCGGAGCGCATCCCCTCGCACACGCCCCACTGGAGCGACATCCGGCTCCTCTGGAGAAGGCTCGACCGCGACGCGGGCCGGAGCTGGACCTCGGCGCGCATTCTCCGCGAGGCGACCGCGCTCCTTCGATCCGGGGCCGGGACCGAGACCGGTCCCATCCTCGCCGCGGTGACGGGGCGCGAGTCCGCCGCGCTCGCCGGGTTCCTCCGGGCGCTACCGGGCGTCACCCTGGCGCCGGTGGCGGCGCGCCCGGCGCGCGAGCGCCACCTCCGCCGCGTCGCCCAGCTCTTCGGCGACGAGGCGCGCCAGGCGCTCGCGAGCGCCGCGTCTGCGCCGAAGGGCCCGAGCGAGCGCGCCATCCTCGCCGGCTACCTCTTCGCGTCCCCCGAGGTCCTGGCCGACGCGGGACGACCGAGGAGCCGGGGACCGGACGGCACCGTCTCCCTCGAGGAGTACGCGGGGGTGGAGGCCGAGGTCGAGGCCGCCGCCGAGTGGGTCGCCCGAGAGGTCCTGGAGCGGAAGACCCCCCTCGCCGAGGTCGCGGTGCTGGTGCCGACGCGGGGGCCCATCGCCGGCATGGTGGCGAGCCGCATCGCCCGCCTCCCCTGGAGCGACGGCCCCTTTCCCGTTCACCTCGCGGGCGGCATCCCGCTCGTCGCCACCTCCGGCGGCTCCCGAGCCCTGGCCCTCGTGCGGGCGCTGCGCTCCTTCCTGCCGGCGGAGTCGATGGCGGCGATCCTTCCCTCCCTGCGCGCCAGGCGCGGCCAGCGCGGGCACCTGTCGACCGGCGAGGCCACCCGGATCGCCTGGTCGGTGGGGACGGTGGGGGGGAGCCCGGCGAACCCGCGCGGCGCTCTCGAGTGGTCGGAAGGGGCGGCCGCCAGGGAGGCCCAGCTCGCCGCTGCGGTCGCGACGCTCGGCCCCGAGGCCGAGAGGCGCGGGGGCTTCGGGCTCCGCGCGGATCTCGAGGCCGTTCGCGCTGCGCTGCCGGCCCTCGCGGCGCTGGTGGAGGTGGCGAGGGGGGTGGTGGAGGGCCGTCCCCTCTCGCAGCTCGGCCCGGTCTTGCTCTCCTTCATGGAGGCCTGGTACCTCGACCCCGGGCCGGGGGCGCCCATCCACGCGCTGCTCGGCGACGACCTGGCCCGCGCCCGAACCGACGCGGTGGGCACCGCCGTCCTCGGCGCCGACGCGCTGGCGGTCGTCGAGGATCGCCTGCTCTCGCACGCCCTTCCCACCGTCCGCTTCGGCCGGCCGGCCGTCTACGTGGGAACGCTCGCCTCCGCCTCCGGGCTCGACTTCGAGGCCGTTCGCATCCTCGGCCTGTGCGAGGGGGCCCTGCCGTCGGCACCTCGCGAGGATGCGGTGCTCCCTGACGCCATGCGTGAGGAGGCGAGCCCGCTCCTTCCCCTCTCCGGCGACCGCGTGCTGGCGGAGGTCCACGCCTTCGATCGCGCCATCCGCTCCGCCCGTGCGCGGCTCGCCCTCTCGGTGCCGCACGGGGACCTGGAACGCAGCGAGCGGGAGACCTCGTCGCTCCTCGTCGAGGTGGGAGCTGCGCTCGGGCGGCCGGATGCCGCCAACGGCGGCGTCGTCCCCGACCTCCCTTCTCTCGCCCGGACCTCCTTCGGACCCGCCCGGGAGGAGGCCGCGGCCTACCGCCGCGCGCACCCCCTCACTCCGGTCCAGTGGCTCCACCGGGCGGTCGTGACCGGCGAGGTGCCGCCCTCCTGGCGCGCCGGAGCGCACCTCGACCTTCCCCGAATCCTCGCGCTCCACCGGCGGACGGCGCTCGGGCCCGCCGACGGCATCCTGGGACACCGCGGGCCCTTCCCCGTCCTTCCCGGACTCGCCGCCGAGCGCCCCGTCTCCGCCTCGGCACTGGAGGCGCTGGTCTCCTGCCCGCTCCGCTTCCTTCTCGAGCGGGTGCTGAACTGGAAGGAGCCCGCCGGCGAGGTCTCGGTCCGCGAGCTCGACGCCCTCACCTTCGGAGCCACGCTTCACGACGTCTGCGAGCGCTTCTACTCCGAGCACGGCACCGACTTCGTCGCGCGCAGGGGGACCCTCGCCCACTGGAAGAAGGTGATGCGGGAGATCGCCGACGCCGCCTTCACCGCGCTGCGCGCCAGCTACCCCCTCGTCGGGCGCGGCGTGGAGGAAAAGGAGCGCGGCCGCTTGCTCCAGGACCTCGAGACGTTCGTCGAGTACGACTGGAAGCTCCGCCTGTCGCGCTTCGTGGCGGTGGAGAAGGCCTTCGACGGGATGACGCTCGACGCCGGCGGCCGGGACCTCCACGTACGCGGCTACATCGACCGCATCGACGTGGAGGGAGACCACGGGCTCGTGCGGGACATCAAGACCGGGAGCGACCACCCGCGCACCGGGGACGAGGAAGGGCCCACCCCCGCCCGCGACATCCAGCTCGGCCTCTACGGGCTCGTCGCCCAGGCGAAGCGCGCCGAGTGGGGCCTCCCGGCCAGGCTGGAGGCGGCTTACATCTACGCGCGCAACGGCGAGGAGCGGGCCTTCCGCGACGACCACGCCGCCCTCGAGCGGGCCACCCGCGGGTGGCTGGCCGTCGCCGCCGGCCTCCTCGCCGATCGCTCGTTCCCGCCCACCCCGGTCCCCGACGACTGCACCTATTGCGCCTTCGCTCCGATCTGCGGCGTCCCGGTGAGGGAGCGGGCCAAGGCGGCTCGACCGGGGTCGGAAGGCGCGGTGCGTGCCTTCCTCGACCTCAAGATCCCCGAGGAGGCGGAATGACGGACCGGGCACCCGCTCCCGACGAGCCGCAACGCCAGCGCGCGCGGGCGGCGCGTGGCGTGAACGTCCTCGTCGACGCAGGAGCGGGGACGGGGAAGACGACGCTCCTCGTCGACCGCCTGGTGGAGATGATCGCTCCCTCCGACGACGCCGCCCCGGCCCTCCGCCTGGAGCGCATCGCGGCGGTCACCTTCACCCGCAAGGCCGCGGGAGAGCTGCGTCTGCGGATTCGGGAGAGGCTCCTCGCCGGGCTCGCCGGAGGGGTGCCCCCCGTCCGCCAGGCTCGGCTCGTCGCGGCGCTCGGCGCGGTCGACACCGCCTTCGTCGGCACCATCCACGCCTTCTGCGACCGGCTCCTCCGGCGGCACCCGGTGGAGGCGCGAGTGAGCCCCTCCTTCGAGATCGTCGAGGACATCGGCGAGCTCGCCCGCGAGGCATTCGAGGTCCTCCTGCAGGCCTCGGAGGCCGGTCGGCTGGTCGACGAGCTCGCGGGCAGCGGCGTCGACCCGGCCCTGGCGGCCGAGGCGGGCGAGTGCATCCGGACCGCCCTCGCCGCCGGGGTCCGCGCCGAGACCCGGGAGGGACAGTGGCGCGAACGGCGCGGCCTCGACGCCCTCTTCCGGGGCTTCATCGAGCACCGCGACGTCCCGCCGCGGACCGCGACGCCCGGACCGCTCGACGCTCCCCGGTTCCACCGGGCCGTCTCCGACTTCCTCGAGCTCGCGCGGCGATCGAGCGGCGACGGCAAGGGCTCGAGGTGGATGCGGCGGGCCGTGGGCCGCCTCGAGCCGCTCGTCCACGAGAGGGACCCGGTGGTCCTCTACCGCCGGGTGGACGAGCTACTGCGCTATACGCCCGCCCGAAACGGCCTGCAGATGAAGCGGGACTTCCCGGAGGACCCGGACGGCTGGCAGGCGTGGAAGGCGTGGCGGGGCGACGGGAGCGAGCCCGGCCTGCGGGCGCGCATCACCGGCCCCCTCCACCGCTTCCTGGCGACCCGACTCGTGCGCGCCTTCCCCGCGGTGATCGCGGTGTACGAGAAGGTGAAGGCGCGCCGCCGCTCCCTGGACCAGCTCGACCTCCTCCTCCGGCTGCGCGACCTCCTGCGCACGAACCGGGAGGTGCGCCGGGAGATGCAGGGGCTTCTCGACCACGTCTTCGTGGACGAGTTCCAGGACACCGATCCGCTGCAAGCCGAGATCCTCCTCTTCCTGTGCGAGGCGACTCCGGTCGCCGGCGACTGGAGGGACGTCGAGCTCGCCCCGGGCAAGCTCACCCTGGTTGGCGATCCCAAGCAGTCGATCTACCGATTCCGGCGCGCCGACATCGCCGTGTACGAGGCGGTGCGCGAGATCGCGATGCGCGGACCCCACCTCGTCGCCTCCCTGACCGCCAACTTCCGCGCCCAGCCGGCCCTGGTCGCCCACCTGAACGACCGCTTCGACGAGATCCTGGGGAAGGCCGACGGGGGACCCGAGTTCGACCCGCAGACCGGAACGGTGGCGAACCAGCGCCTCGAGCCGGCTCGCCCGGGGACCCGCTCGACGTGCGTGACGGTGCTCCGCTTCGCGTGCGAGAAGGCGAGGGCCGGCGCCGAGCGGGCGACGGAGGCGACGGCCGTCGCCACCTGGATCCGGGCGCAGGTCGGTGCCGGGCTGAGGTTCGGGGACGTCGCGGTCCTGGCGCACGCCACCCCCCACGTCGGGCTGCTCACCGACGAGTTCGATCGCCTCGGGGTCCCCTGGTCGGCGCGCGGGGGAACGCTGTTCCTCGCCGACCCGCTTCACCGGCAGTTCCTGCTCGGCCTGCGCGCCCTCGCCGACCGGGACGACGGGGTCGCGACCGCGGCGCTGCTGCGCGAGCCCTTCTTCGCGCTCGACCTCGCCGACCTGGTGCGGGCCCGGGCGGCCGGGGACGGTCCCGCCGACGAGGGAGTCGAGCGGGCCCGGGGCGCCGGCGAGCTCGTGGTCGAGCTGCGGCGCCGGCGCTTCGAGCGGCCCCCGGCGGAGACCGCGCGCGACCTCCTCGAGCTCACCGGCCTCGGGCGCGCCGTCGCCTTCGGCCCCAACGGGCGGCAGCGCCTGGACCGGCTGCGGGAGCTGTGCTTCGAGCTCGAGCGGATCGCCGCCGCGGAGGGGCTCGACTTCGACGGCGCCACCGCCCGGCTGCGCGAATGGGCCGTCGACCCGGTGGGGCTCGATCCCCCGCGGCCGCTGCCCGGAGACGCCGTGCAGATCATGACCATCCACCAGGCGAAGGGGCTCGAGTTCCCGGTGGTCGTCTGGTGGGACGCGCAGGCGACGCTCGAGCCGCGCGAGCGGGATGCGCTGTGGTTCGTGGGGCCGAAGGGCACCGAGTGGGCGCTCGAGCTCGACGGCCTCGAGTGCCAGGAGCCGGAGGAGGGACGCCTGCTCGCCCGGGAGAGGGACTACTACGCCGCGGAGCGGCGGCGCCTCGTCTACGTGGCGGCTACCCGGGCGCGGGATCTCCTCCTCCTGCCGGTGGCGGACGACGGGAAGGGAGGACGGGTGACGGGCGCGCTCGCCGGGAACTCGTCCCCCGCGACCGACGAGCTCGCGCCGTGGTCGAGCGGCGAGGTCCCGCCCTGGGCGCGGGGAGTGAGTCCCCCCCCGTGCGCGGAGCCGAAGGTGGCCGCGGCGCTCGCTGCCCGCCTTTCCGAAGAATGGGCCCGCGCGGCCGCCGAGGCCGGGCGTCCCAGCCTCGAGCCCCGGGGGATCTCCGCCGAGGCGCACCGGCGGGCCGAGGCCGATGGAGAGGCCGGGGGCCCTCGCAAGGACCGCGCCGGGCGCTTCGGCCGGGTCTTCGGCGACACCGTCCACGCCGCCATCGGGATCGCGCTGCGCGGCCCCGACGTCGCGCCCGAGGAGGCGGTCGCCCGCGCCTCCCGGGCGACGGGCCTTTCGGACCACCTCGACGCCGCAGCCGGGGACGTCGCCCGCGCGCTCGCCGCGCTCGAGCGCGAGGGGCTGCGCCGCCTTCCGGGACCGGACCTCCGGCTCGAGTACCCGGTGGCGGCCGCGGTCGGCGAGACCCTGCTCGAAGGCTACGTCGACCTCCTCGCCGCCCGCGACCGCGGTCTCTGGGTCGTCGACTTCAAGACGGACGCGCCTCCGCAGGGAGACGTGGGCGCCAGCTACCCCGCCTACCTGGAGCAGGTGCGGAGCTACGGGCGCGTCCTCGAGAGCCTCGGCCTGGCCGGCCCGGGCGCGGTGCGCTGCGGCCTCCTCTTCACCGGGGACGGCACGCTGCGCTGGGCGTGAGCGTCGCCTCCGCCGCAGCGGGATTCCTCGGACCCAGGCCCCATCCGGAGGCCTGTTTCCGCGGCCGCCCCGCCTTCGCAAGGATCCGGACTGCCGGAACTTCTTTGCGATCGGGCGCTTCACGCAAGTGGTGACACCGCGATGGTCTTTCGGCTATGGACAGGGCGCGGCGGCCGCTCTCGGAGAACACCCGCGGCACGCCGTCCTAAGGAGACAGGGATGGACTTCGAGAAGGAGGTCGCGGAGCTCGGGCAATGGTTCGCGAGCCCCCGGTTCAAGGGCATCAAGCGCGTCTACTCCGCCCGCGAGGTGAACGAGCAGCGCGGCACCGTCCGCCGCGACTACACGGTCGCTCGCACCTCCGCCGAGGCGTTCTACACCCGCCTGCGCCAGCTCTTCGAGCAGAAGAAGTGCATCACCACCTTCGGCCCCTACTCCCCCGGCCAGGCGGTGGCGATGAAGAAGATGGGGATCGAGGGCATCTACCTGGGCGGCTGGGCCACCTCGGCGAAGGGCTCCTCCTACGAGGACCCCGGGCCGGACCTCGCCAGCTACCCCCTCAGCCAGGTCCCCGACGAGGCGGCGTCCATCGTCCGCGCCCTCCTCACCGCCGACAAGAACCAGTTCCACACCCGCGCGCGCATGAGCGAGGAGCAGCGCCGCTCCACCCCCGAGGTGGACTTCCGGCCCTTCATCATCGCCGACGCCGACACCGGCCACGGCGGCGACCCGCACGTTCGCAACCTGATCCGCCGCTTCGTCGAGGTGGGCGTTCCGGGCTACCACATCGAGGACCAGAAGCCCGGCGTGAAGAAGTGCGGCCACCAGGGAGGCAAGGTGCTCGTCTCCGAGGACGAGCAGCTGAAGCGGCTCTCGGCGGCGCGCTTCCAGCTCGACATCATGGGGGTTCCCGGGATCCTCGTCGCCCGCACCGACGCCGAGTCGGCCACCCTGCTCGACGGGCGCAGCGACGACCGCGATCAGCCCTTCATCCTCGGCGCCACCAACGTCTCGCTGCCCACCTTCCGGGCGGCGTTCCTCGCCATCCTGAGGCAGTTCCAGCGCGCGGGCGTGGAGGAGCTGAGCGGGCACGAGCTCTACGCCCTGTGCGACGAGGAGTACGCCGCCGCCGACGCCTGGCTGGAGAGGGTCGGCTTCCGCGCCGCCATCGCGGCCGCCGCAAGCGATTATCACAAGAAGACGGTGGCGGTGGACGCGGTGCTCGACCGGGTCTTCGACAAGTTCGTCGACGCCTGGCAGCACGAGGCGGGCGTCCGCACCTTCGCGGAGGCGGTGGGCGACGCCATCGGCTTCCGCCAGAACGAGGGCGATCCCCCGGCGATGACCAAGGAGCAATGGCTGGCCTTCGCCTCCCGGATCCCTTTCTACAAGGCCCGCGAGAAGGCCCGCTCCATCGGGATCCAGGTCACCTGGGACTGCGAGCACGCCAAGACGCCGGACGGCTACTACCAGGTGCGCGGAGGGATCGACTACGCCATCGCCAAGTCCCTGGCGGCGGCGCCCTTCGCCGACGTCCTCTGGATGGAGACCAAGACCGCCGACCTGGCGGACGCCAAGAAGTTCGCCGACGCCATCCACGCCGCCTTCCCCGACAAGATGCTGGCCTACAACCTGTCCCCCTCCTTCAACTGGGACACCACCGGCATGAACGACGAGCAGATGCGGCGCTTCCCGGAGGAGCTCGGAAGGATGGGCTTCGTCTTCAACTTCATCACCTACGGGGGGCACCAGATCGACGGCCTGGCCGCGGAGGAGTTCGCCACCGCGCTCCGGCAGGACGGCATGCTCGCGCTCGCGCGCCTGCAGCGGAAGTTCCGGCTGCTCGAGTCGGGGTACCGCACCCCCCAGACGCTGGTGGGGGGGCCGAGGGCGGACGCGGCTCTGATGTCCATCTCCGGTCGCACCTCGACCACCAAGGCGATGGGCCAGGGCTCGACCCAGCACCAGCACCTGGTGCAGACCGAGGTCCCGCCGAAGCTGCTCGAGGAGTGGCTCGACGCCTGGCGCGAGTACCACGGGGTGCCGGGGAAGCTCCGGGTCGCGCTCAAGCCCCTCACCGCGGGCTCCGACCTGCTCGAGCTCTCGCTGCTGTCGAGCGACGGGCAGAAGAAGCTGAACGTGGTCTTCGCCAGCATCCACGACCGGCGCGGCCGCAGCATCCTCTCGGTGCGCGATCAGAACAACTTCGACACCGGCCTGCGGAAGAAGCGGCTCATGACGGTCGTCCAGCTCTTCCTCTTCCACCGCTACAAGGTCTACTCGGTACACTACGTGACTCCGACCGAGGACAACCAGCGGCAGGCCGAGGGAATGAAGGCCCTGGGCCTCTTCCGCTCGGTCACGGAGGAGGTCGGGGAGATCATCGTCGCCGACGTCGACCCGGAGCGGCTGAAGGAGCTGCTCGCCTCCGACCGGGCGGCACTGCGCGCGCTCATCGCCGGGAAGTAGGACAAGCCGAGCGCGGCGTGCGCCGGTCGCGACCCACCTCCCGGGCGAGAGGCGGCACGGCCGGCGCCTCCGGCGCATCGCTCCTCGCAAGCCTCCTCGAGGCGAGGCGCGACGCCGCCCGCGCGATCCACCGCGCCCGGCCGAGGCTCCCGGGCGCGGAACCCGATCGCGCCGCACGGGTCCTCCTCGACCGGCTCCTGTTCCTGAGGCTCGCCGAGGAGCGCGGGGCGCGGCTCCTGGGGAGCGAGACCCTGGCAGGCGCCGTGGGCGAGCGGGAGAGGGGGGCGGCCGATAGGATCGCCGCGGCCTTCGAGCGGACGCGACCCGTCTACCAGGGCGGTCTGTTCGCCCGACAGCCGCTCGACGACCTCGAACTGCCGGACCGGTGCGCCTTCGGCGTCGCGCGGAGGTTCGCCTCGCCCGCCTTCGGGATTCGGCTCGCCGCGTTTCCCGGCGATCTGCTCGGCCTCGCCCACCAGCAGGAGCTGGGCTTGCGCGGGGGCACCCGCGGCGCGGCGAGACCTCGCGAGCGCCCCGAGCGCGTTCGCCGAGACGGCGTCCACTACACCCCGCCTCCCGTCGTCCGCTACCTGCTCGAGCGGAGCCTGGGTCGCTGGCTCTGGCTCGGCCCCGTCCCCTCCGCGGCCGAGCGCGCCGACCCGGGCCGCATGGCCGGACGCGAGTGGCGCGACCTCGAGTCGGTGGAGCGGATGCGCCTCCTCGACCCCAGCTGCGGCTGCGGCGCCTTCCTGGTCGCCACGCTCGACGTGCTTCTCGACTGGCACCTGGAGCGGGCGCGCTGGCGTCCGGACCCCTCCGCGCGAGGTCTCGATCCGCTCCGCCAGGGGGGCGGCGGCCCGGCGACGGCCGGGCCCGCGTTCCGGAGCCGGCTGGTGCGGACGCACCTCCACGGAGTCGACCTCGATTCGCGCGCGATCGAGGTGGCGGACATGTCGCTCCGCCTGCGAATCCTGGAGGGCTGCGGCGAGCCGTCCCCGGACCTTCGCCTCCCCGACCTCTCCTCCAACCTCCGCTGCGGGAACGCCCTCGTCGAGCCCGGCTGGCTCCCCGGGATCGCTCGCGCGGGCCGGGACCCGGTGCGTGCATGGGATCCGAAGGGAGCGACCGGCTTCGCCCCCGTACTGGAATCGGGCGGCTTCGACTTCGTCGTCGGGAACCCGCCCTACGTCTTCGGCGAGTTCATCCGCGAGGGGGAGCGGGCGATCTGCGCCCGCTACGAGCTGGGCCGCGCCGGGCAACCCGACCTCTACAAGCTCTTCTACGAGCGCACCGTCCGTGACTTCCTCGGGCCCGGTGGCATCCACGGCTTCGTCGCCCCCGACGCCCTGCTCGCCCGGGACGAGCACGCCGACGCGCGGCGGTGGGTGGCGAGCCACCTCAGCCTCTCGAGCATCAGCCACGTGGGGCGCGTCTTCCGGAGCGCTGCGGCGGGCGGGTCGCGGGCGGTGGGCGTCTCCTCGGTCGTCGTCGTCGGGCGCAGGAGCGAGGCCCCGAATCACCGCGGCTGCCGGCTCGACACCTGGGGCGGCGACGCAGTCACCGGGACCCGCGCCCTGGCCACCGGGGCGGTCGAGAGCGACGGCTCCCCGTGGGGCATCGGGGCGCCTCCCGGGTGGTTCGGACCACGCGGCCTGAGGCGCGTCATGGAGGCCTCGCCCTGGCGAGTCGCCTCCCTCCTCGCCGGGGAGGGCCCCGCGGGGATCACCCGGGGCGAGGAGCTCGGGAAGGGCTCGCTCCGGCGCTGCCGGGCGCCCGGCGTCGCCGACGAGGGGTGCACGCCCATCTACGCCGGGGCGGACGTCCGCCGGCACCACATGATGCCGCCAACGCGGCAGGCCGCCCGGGCCCACCTCGCGAAGCCCGCCAGGTACTACCGCGGGCCGAAGGTGTGCTTCGTGAAGACGGGGGCCGGTCCGGTGGCCGCGCCCTGCGACGACGACCTCCCGGCGCTCCAGTCCGTCTACCTCCTGCACCTGGGCCCGAGGGCGGGCGCGCTCTCCGCCGAGGTCCTCGCCGCCGTCCTCTGCAGCGCGCCCGTCACCGCCTACTCGTTCTTCCTGTGGACCTCGGGAAAGCTCCTGCACCCTCAGTTCACGATCGACAACGTGAGGGCGCTCCCGGTCCCCTTCCTCGACGAGGCGGGCGCCGGGAAGGTGGCGGCCCCCGTCCGGAGGCTGCGGAGCCTGCTGGCGCGCGAGGAGGCCGCCGCGGCCTCGCACCGGCCGGGTGCCGACCTCGCGGCGGCGGAGCGGGAGGTCGACGCCCTCGTCTGCGCGGCGTTCGGGACTCGGCTCGAGGACCTCGAGGAGGTGCTCGGGGCGGCCTTCGAGATGCTCCCCGAGACCCAGCGACCCCGGTGGTGGCGGAGGCCTTGAGCCGACGCCGGACCCGGCTCCCTCGCGGCCGCGCGGCGACGCGTCGCCTTCCCGGGTCGCGGCCGACGCGCTGCGCGGGTCGAACCGACCACGCCCCAAAGGGCCACGCTGCGGCCTCGCCCGCGACGGCACAATGGCCCGTCGGGCGGGGCGAAGTGCCTTAGAGTATCGGTCCGAGGCGAAGAGCGGCCGCCGCCACGGCGACCCGCGCCGACCTGCGAGGGCATCCCAATGATCCGTGACGACATCCTCAAGACGTACCCGGAGCTCTTCGGCAAGAAGCGCGTGAACGGCAGGGACGTGGATGTCGACGAGACCATCACCGCGCTCACGCGCGAGCTGACGCCGGAGATCGCCTCGGTCCTTACCGCGCGCCGGGCGCTCCTGCAGTCGCCCGCCCCGGTGAGCGAGCGGTACGCCTGGCCGAGATGGGACGACGCCTTCGAGGACCCGGTGAGCGGCAAGCCCTGGACGTGGCACCAGATCATCCAGGGCCTCGTCGACAACTTCCACGGCCGCGAGAGCCAGTGGCGCTGGAGGCTGAACGACGAGGTGCCGGTGCCCGACCACGTCCACCCGCTCAAGAACCCGGGCCTGGAACTCACCGGCCCCTGGCACCCGCTCGACATGGCGTTCAACGCGCTCAACAGCCCGGCGCCGATGAACATGCCGGACTTCGAGGACGCCTCGCCCCCGCACTTCCGGCCGGACGGCGCCCCGGCGACCGAGCCCGTCGGCGTGTTTGCCGCGCTCCACAACGCCAAGGAGATCCACGAGGGCCATTGGAAGGACCGCCCCTACGAGGTGGTGAAGAAGGGCAAGAGCCGCCAGTACCGGATCACCACCCCGATGGCCAAGTGGCCCACGCGCCTGGCGCGCCCTCCCAGCCTCCACGTGCGGTACGACCACGTGACGGTCGACGGCGCTCCCGCCCCCGGCCTGGTGGCCATCACCGTCCTGTGGACCCTCAACAACTACGACTCCCTGAAGCGCGCCGGGAGCGGGGTCTACTTCTACATCCCCAAGCTCCAGACCCCCCGCGAGGCCCTCGTGGTCGAGAGGCTCCTCTCCCGGCTGGAGGGGATCATCGGGGTCGCGCCCGGGACCATCAAGGTCAAGATGCTCTACGAGGAGGGGAACGCCGGGCGCTTCCTGCCCGCCATCGTCTGGGTGCTGCGACGCCGCCTCCTCGGGACGAACGTCGGCCGCTGGGACTACCTGGGGAGCATCATCGAGATGTGGAAGGACGACCCCAAGGGCGCGTTCCCCGACCCACAGACGATCGGGATGGCCACGCCCAACATGATCGCCTACCAGCGCTACAACGCGCTCATGATGCTCATGGCCGGCATGAAGAACGGCGAGCTCGCCCAGGGCGGCCCCATCGGCGGCATGGCAGCGGTGATGATCTACCAGCCGAGCGACCCGTACGGTCGGTCCCAGTACAACCCCCTCGCCCTGCGCGCCATGGTGGTCGACAAGCTCCGCGAGCGCTTGCTCGGGCTGGTGTTCGTGCCGGAGCAGGCGCCGGCGTCCCCGCCGACCCTCGAGGACATCCTCGCGGGCAAGGTCAAGGGCCGGCTCCACGACGCCTACCGCCAGAGCTGGGTCGCGAGCCCGGAGGTCGACTACGTCGCCGCCGGGAACGCGCCGCTGCGCGCGCGCCTCTCCGAGCTCCAGGCGATCCTGGATGCGCCGCTCGCCACCGCGGACGTGAAGGGAAAGGCGGTGCCGACGGTGGCCAGCGGCCTGAGCGAGGCGGAGCGCACCCTGTTGCGGGATCGCGGCCTGCTCAACGCCCAGGGCAAGATCGCCCCGCACGTGATCGCGCCCGGGGCGCTCGACTCGCCGGAGAAGCTCTTCACCCCGTCGCTCTGGGACTCGATCTACAGCGTTCCCAAGGGGAACGTCACCATCGAGCACATCCAGCACGCCTTCTACATGGCGGCCAACTACGGCTTCCAGATCCTGAACGGGAACTTCGCCGCCGCCATCGACGACTACGAGCTGAAGCTGCGCTTCATGAACGACCTCGCCACCTACCGGATCAACGTCTCGTGGCTGTGGGCGCTCGTCCGCCACCAAGCAACCATCACCAAGGACGGTTTCCTGCAGCGGCAGGCGCTGACCGAGGACGGGGTGGTCCTGGCCCGGAACGCGGAGGCGATCAAGGCCGGCACGCGATTCACCCCGGAACTCTTCGAGAAGGTCTGGACCTACCACAACGAATGGACCTCGGCCTTCTTCGCCGAGCTCGATCGCAGGGGCGACCCCGGGCGCTTCGACCGATCCAAGGCCCCGGTCATCATGGAACTCCTGAGGCGCCAGCTGCTCTCGCCCCGCTACATCCAGCACAGCGCCCGCGCGCTCTTCATCGTCGGGCAGGCGAGCCCGCGCGAGCGCTCCCAGCTCCTCGAGGCGATCTTCGACCTGACGCGGAAGGAGATCGTGGAGCGCGTCCGGACGGGCAAGCTCGACGCGCGGACCCTCGCCGCCCACGACTACGCGAACGACGTCTTCGAGGCGCGGTAGCCGGGCGCGGGCGGCGGGAGGCATCTCGCCGGGCTCGAGGGTCCCGCTCGGGTCCGGGGACGGGAAGGCGTGCGCGCACTCGACGCCTCCGGTATCACCCGGTCGAAATGAAATGGGCATCCGCCCTTTCCTGCAAGGCTCCGGCCCCGGCGGCTTTCCTGGAGGCCGCGGCGGAGCTCGACGAGCGGCTCGGAGGCGCGAGCCCGGACCTCTTGCTCGCCTTCGCGTCGGCCGGCGATCCCGCCGGCTGCGAGGCGGTGGGCGAGCTCGCGGCGCAGCGCTACCCGGGCGCCCTCCTCGCCGGCTGCACCGGGCACGGCGTCATCGGCGATGCCCGAGAGGCCGAGGAGGTCCCGGCGGTGGCCCTCACGGCAGCCGTCCTGCCCGAGGTCGAGTGCACCGGCTTCCACGTGGACATGACCACGCTGCCCGATCCGGACGCGGAGATCTCCCTGTGGACGAGGATCTCGGGGGCGACGGCCCACTCGCGCCCCAGCTTCCTCCTGCTCGCCGATCCATTCACCATCGATGCCGACGCCCTCATCGAGGGACTCGACCACGCCTACCCGGGCGCCCCCAAGGTGGGCGGGCTCGCGAGCGGCGGGGAGGAGGCGGGCGACCACCGGCTCCTGCTGGGGCGGGACGTCCACCGCAGCGGCGCCGTCGGCATCGCGCTCCGGGGAGACGTGGAGGTGGAGACGATCATCGCGCAGGGCTGCCGCCCCATCGGGCAGCCCATGCTCGTCACCCGCTGCCACGGGGGCGTCGTCCACGAGCTCGACCGGGGGACCCCGCTCAAGGTCCTGGGCGAGCTCTTCCAGTCCCTCGACGTCCGCGACCGCGCGCTCATGCAGGAATCCCTGTTCGTGGGGCTGGACATGCGCGAGGAGCGGGTGGAGTACGACCCGCACGAGCTCTTGGTGCGGAACATCGTGGGCGCGGATCAGCAGAGCGGCGCCGTGGCCATCGGAGCCGCTCTCCGACCCATGCAGGTGGTGCAGTTCATGCTGCGCGACGCGCACACGGCCGAGGAGGACCTGCGCCGCATGCTCGACCGCAGGCGCCACTCCGGCAAGCGCGCCCGCGGGGCGCTGCTCTTCTCCTGCACCGGCCGGGGCGCCGGGCTCTTCGGCCACCCCGACCACGACACCGGCATGTTCGAGGAAACGCTCGGGCCGGTACCGCTCGGGGGCTTCTTCTGCAACGGGGAGATCGGGCCGGTGGGCGGAGTCACCTTCCTCCACGGCTACACGAGCGCCTTCGCCCTCTTCCGCGAGTCGAGGCCGCCGCCGGACGCGTAGGCCCGGCGGCGGCCTCCCGCGCCGCCTACTCCTACCAACCGCCGCCGCGGAACCGGTAGTCGTGCTCGCAGTCCTCCCACTTGCCCGAGAGGCCGGGGATTCCCGGGAGGCAGGCCTTGATCTTGACGACGGTGTAGCGCGTCACCTCCGCACACCACTGCGAGTCGACCGAAACGTAGGACGGGCTGAAGAGGCGGAGATCGAGGGCGAGGTTCGTCACGAGGAGGTTCTTCCCGTGGAACCGCAGGCTGGCCGGGAACAGCATCTGGGTGGGCCGGCCGGATTCGACCCCCTCGAAGTCGCCGAGCTTGGCGATGGCCTTCCCGGTCTTGTCGACGACCACGATCTCGTCGGCCTGGTTGGCCGCGATCCAGAGGTTGTCGTCCTGGTCGACGAGCAGCCCGTCGGCGCCGTTGATGCTGTTCGTGAAGACGCTCGGGACCCCGGCTGCCCCCGTCGTCCCCGGCGGTCCCCCCACCACCGGGATCTGCACCACGGTGTCGTTCCCGGTGTTGGCGACGAAGAGGAGGGTCTCCTCGTTGTTGAAGCGGAGGCCGTTCGCCCCGAAGGGCGGCACTCCGGTGGTGCGGAGGAGCGGGTCGTCGACCCAGACGGCGCCGGTGCCGCCGGACGCCCCCGTCTTCCAGACGATCCCCTGGAAGGAGTCTGAGACGTAGACGTTCCCGGCGGCATCGAAAGTGAGGTCGTTGAGCCCCGCGCCCAGGCTCGGGTGCGGCAGGGCGGGCAGCGTCATGAAGGTCGTGGAGGCTCCGGTCACGGGGTTCACGTCGAGCACGATGCCGCCGCCGAAGTCGATGACGAGGAGCGCCTTGGTGGTGGGGTGGAAGCGGAGCCCGAGCAGGTGAGGGCTCGAGCCGGCGACGGAGAGCTGGCGCAGGAGGAAGCCGTACGCATCGTAGACGAAGAGCTGGCCCGGCCCCGACGCGGACCCGGTGGCGGTGAAGCCGAACGTCGCCACGTAGGCGTTCCCGGCCTCGTCCACCTCGAGCCCCTCCGGCCCGGACGCTCCCTCCGGCAGCGTGGCGAACACGGTCGCTCGGCCGCGCTCCCAGGCCCGGGCCTGCGAGAGCGTTGCCGCGAGGAATGCGAACGAAAGGGCCAGCACTCGGGGTATCTGCGCCATGGGGCCTCCGGAGAATGCCGTGCCGCTAATCTCCCTCTCCGCGCCGTGCACCGCGAAGTCGTGGCGGGACCCATGCGGGAGCGAGGCGATTTTGCCGAGAGTGGTCCCCGCCAGGGCCTTGGAGGAGCCCCGGACGAGCCGGCGTTCCGGCCGGCGCGCCGCGCCGGGAAGGCGGGGCGGACCTGCGGGCGTCCGGCGCCCTGGCTAATTACCGGACACCGAGGTGGGTGTGAAACCCTCTTTTGTCTTCCTCCTCGCTCTGCTCGCTGCCCCGCTGACCCCGGATGTGCCGCGATACGCCCCGGACCGTGTCCCGAGCGATCTCCAGCGTCCCGTCCGGAGCGCCGAGCAGGCGATCCGCGCCGCCGCGTGCGAGAGCGAGAGGCGTTTCGGCGAGGGCGACCCGGACGCGAACGCGGCGCACTGCGAGGGCGCGGTCGCGGTCCCGGGCGTGGAGGTCGGGCGCACCAGCGCGCGCCTCCGCAACCCCCGGAACGCCCCTCCCGGGTGGGCACGAGCCTTCGTCGCCGAGACCGATGGCCAAAAGGCGCGCGAGGTGGCCCCGGTCGTGTTCGACCTCGGCGACCGGGTGGGACTCCTCCGTCCCATCGAGATTCGAAAGCGCTGCCTCGCCTGCCACGCCGCCGCTGCCGATCTCGGCGACGGGACGCGAAGGTGGCTCGCGCGCGCCTACCCGGCGGACAGGGCTCTCGGCTACGCCCTCGGCGACCTGCGGGGGTTCTGGTGGGCGGAAGCCCCGAAGACCCCGCAGTGACGCGCCCGCGCGGGCCACCCGAGCCCGCCCTCGCCCTTGCGCGCCGTGTCAGCCGCGCGCGATAGAGGTAGCGTCGGGACGACCTCGAGGAAGGGACTGGCTCCGCGCTCACATCCGGCTCGTGCGATCGCCGCCTCCGGGGTTCCGGAGGAACTCCTCGACGTCGTCACGCCCCTCGACTGCGTCCTGGGGATGCGCCGCCTGCCGGGCGCCTCGGTCGACGTGGCGATCGCCGACCCGCCCTACAACCTCGGAAAGGGCGGGCGCTGGACCTGGGACGGGTCGACCCCGCTGCCGGGGTTTGGCGGGCGCTGGCAGAAGGCGATGCAGGCCTGGGACGACCACTCGCTCGCCGACTACCTGTGCTTCACCCTGGAGTGGCTCACCGAGTTGAAGCGGGTAGTCCGGCCGAGTGGCTCCCTCTGGATTCACGGAACGTATCACAACATCGGCATCGTGAACTTCGCGCTGCAGGTCCTGTCGGTCGAGATCATCAACGAGGTGGTCTGGTACAAGCGCAACAGCTTCCCCAACCTCTCCGGCCGCCGCCTCACGGCGAGCCACGAGACGATCCTCTGGGCCCACACCGGGAGGAGGCGCGAGTACCGGTTCGACTACCAGGGGTCGAAGGAGGTCGACTGCCCCGGCGACACCCTGAAGCGGCCGGGGAAGCAGATGCGCACCGTCTGGGACGTGCCGAACAACAAGGAGAGGTCCGAGGGGGCCTTCGGCCGGCATCCCACCCAGAAGCCGCTCCGGCTGCTCCGGCGCATGCTCGCCCTCTCGGCGCCCCGCGAAGGCCTGTGCCTCGTCCCCTTCGCCGGATCGGGCTCCGAGTGCGTCGCCGCCGCCCAGCACGGCCTGCGATTCGTGGCCTTCGAGACGGACGAGAGGTACGTCGGGATCGCGAGCCGCCGCCTGGCGGCCCTGGGGGCGGAGGCCGGCGGCGGGGCGCCGCTCCGCGCCGCACGCCCGTGAGGCGAGCGACCGCCGCCGCCGAGGAGCGCGCCGCGCCGCCGCCCGCGGCCGTCCCTTCGCTCTTGAAGTGGACGGGGAGCAAGCGATCCCAGGCTCGCGCCATCCACGCCCTCCTCCCCGACCACCGCAGGTACTTCGAGCCGTTCCTGGGGAGCGGGGCGCTCCTCTACCTGGCGGCGCGCCCGGGCGCGGTGGCGGGCGACATCTATCGCCCCCTCGTCGACCTCTGGGCGCTGGTGCGCGACGCGCCTCGGGACGTCGTCGCGAACTACCGCCAACAGTGGCAGGGCCTCAGGGCGCACTGCCCCGACTACTTCTACGAGGTGCGCGACCGCTTCAACCGGTCGCGGGATCCGCTCGACCTGAACTTCCTCACCCGGACCTGCGTCAACGGGATCGTGCGCTTCAACTCTCGGGGCGAGTTCAACAACTCCTTCCACCTGTCGCGGCCCGGGATGGACCCGGACCGGTTTGCCGCCGTCGTCGCCCGATGGTCGGGAAGGCTCGCGGGGGTGCGGTTCGTCGCCGGCGACGCCGAGGAGTCGCTCGCCGACGCCTCGAGGGGGGACCTCGCCTACCTCGATCCCCCCTACGCGGGCAGCCGCCAGCGCTACGCCGCGGACCTGGAGCCGTCCAGGCTCTTCCGGATGCTCGAGCGCCTGAACCGGCGCGGCGCCAAGTGGGCGCTCTCCTTCGACGGCCGCCGCGGAGACATCGACCTCACCCACCCGGTGCCGCGATCGCTCTTCAAACGCCACGTATACCTGCGAAGCGGCCTCTCGGCCGTGAACAAGGTGCTGAACGGGGGGCTCGACTCCGTCCACGAGTCGCTCTACCTGAACTACTAGTCAACCCTGCGTTCCCGCCGGCACCGTCCCGACGTCGCCGGCTCGGCGCCGCGGCCTGGCACCCCAGGCCCCCTTCAGGGGCTTGCCACGGACGGCGCGGTGATCGCCTGCTGGGAGGGCAGAAGGGGAAGTGGGTTCCGACCTCCTCGGGACCCGCCATCCGAGGGGGAGCGCATGGGCCATCTCGTCGGGAAGGACCTCTACCGCCAGCTCGGGGCGCGCATCGACATGCTCACCGTCCGTGCGCCGTGGAACGATCGCCTCTTCGCCCTCCTGAAGGAGCTCTACTCGGAATCCGAGGCCGAGCTCATCCTCAAGATGCCGCTCGGCCTTTCGCCCATCGAGCGCATCGCCAGGGTGGCGAAGGTCCCGGTGCCGGAGCTGCGGGGACCGCTCGAGAGCCTCTGCGAGCGGGGCCTCGTGTTCGACGCCCTCCTCGGCGGTCGCTACTACTACGCGCCGTCGCCCATGGTCATCGGCATCTTCGAGTTCACCATGATGCGCACCGGCGAGGGGCTCGACCGGAAGAGGTGGGCGAACCTCTTCCACGACTACCTGGCGGAGGGGTCCTTCTACCGGGCCAACTTCGGCTCCGGCCAGGAGGTGTCCGTCCTGCGGACCGTTCCCCACGACGGCACGGTGCGCGAAGAGGACTGCGTGGAGGTGCTCGACTACGAGAGGGCCACCGAGATCGTGGAGTCCGCCGACCGGTTCGCCATGGGAATCTGCTCCTGCCGCCACGAGCGCGAGCACCTCGGCGAGAGGACGTGCGGCGCGCCGCTCGACAACTGCTCGTCGTTCGGCGCCACCACGGTGGACTTCATGGTCCGTCACGGGTTTGCACGGGAGGTGACGAAGAGCGAGATGCTCGAGAACCTGGCGCGATCGCGCGAGCTCGGGCTCGTCCTCAACGCCGACAACGTGCAGCGGGGCGTGAGCTTCATGTGCCACTGCTGCAGCTGCTGCTGCAACGTGCTGCGCGGCATCACCGAGCACGGCTATCCGAACGCGGTCGTCACCTCGAGCTTCCTCGCGGCCTCGGACGTGGACAGGTGCACGGGCTGCGGCACGTGCTCCAAGCGATGCCCGGTGCGGGCGATCGACCGGGTAGCGGACCCGGCCCTCCGGTTCCGGAAGAACGGGCGGCCCAGGGTCGACGAATCGCTCTGCATCGGCTGCGGGGTCTGCACGCTCCGCTGCAGGTCGGGGGCGATGAAGCTTCGCAAGCGGGCTCGCCGGGTACTTCACCCCGAGAGCACGTTCGAACGCGTGATCCTCCAGGCCCTGGAGAGGGGAACCCTCCAGAACCAGATCTTCGACGATCCCGGAAGCAAGTCGCAGGCTTTCGTTCGCGGCGTCGTCGGAGGGTTCCTGCGGCTCCCGCCGGTGAAGAGGGCCCTCATGGGAGACCTGCTCCGCTCCCGCTTCCTCCACGCCATGAAGGCGGCCGCCCGGAGGAGCAAGGGGGCGACGGCCGGCGCGGGCGGCTAGAGGGACTCCCTCGCTCGGGGGACGGGTGAGGCCGGGCCATCCATCATGGGTCGGATGGCCCCCAGCGGCGCTCGCTGGAAATCCCGAGGGCGGACGTCGGGTTCGGGGCCGGGCCGCGGTCGCTGCCCCGCTCCGCCGCCCTTCCCTGCGGCGCCGACCCTCCCCAACTCGGCAAGATTTGCCTGCTGTGCACTCGCACCTCGCGCGACTATCCTAAGGCTGGGCGTTCGCCCGGGAAACCGAGGGACAAACGTCGATCCAGGTCAATGCCTCGTACGGCGTCCCTGCCACCTCCGAGGCCTATCTCGAGCCACGGCGATGGGCGTGGCAGGCGCCACCTTCCCATGGCGAGAGAGTCACGATCAGCGCGGAGGCGCAGGACGGCGCGAGCCTGCCCGCGACTCAGTCGACGGACGTCCGCTGGTACCGCGCGGTCGGGTATGCCCAGATCGCGAAGCAGAAGGGCGGCGCGGGTCCTCCGGCGCAGGCGCGGGCGAGGCCGAGCGACATGACGCGCCCGGGCCGCGCCGCGGCAGCGTACCTGCGAAACATGGGCGACGGGGGCGCTTGCGCGTCCGGGACCGGGCGCGCCGCCTGATCGTCCGCTGCCTCCGGCACCGGGGACCCGGACCCATGGCGTTCGACTTCGCCGAGGCCAAGCGGCGCTTCCGGAGCTCCCGAAAGCTTCACCCCGCGCTCGTCGAGGGGCTCATCCGGGATCACGAGGAGGCCCTGGGGCTCCTGCGGGATACTCCCCTCCGGGGAGCCACGGGATTCGATTTCGCCGAGGCCAAGCGGCGCTTCGAGAGCTCCCGCAAGCTCCACCCGACCCTCGTCGAGGGGCTCATCCGGGATCACGAGGAGGCTCTGGGGCTCCTGCGCGACAGGGTCTTCCCCGAGATCTCTCGCTCGGGCATCTGCCCGATCTGCGGGCCGCTCGCAGATCGCGGGACCCATGCGCGCGGCTGCCGGCTCGCTCGCCTCCTCGGCTCTCTCTAGCGGGGGCGGGCAGGGGGCGAGCGCGCCAGCGGTCGCCGCGCTAGCCTAGGAGCGACGGGAGCACGGTGCCGATGATCGTCGATTTCCTGCCTGAGGACGCGCTCCGCCTCGAGGGCCGGCTAGGCCTCACCGCCGCGCCGGGGTTCCGTTGGCCCTTCAGCGGCGAGCCCCCCGACCGGTCGCTTCCGGACGACCTCCGCGAGCTGTGCCAGCAGCACCGCGCGCGGGTGCTCGTCACGTTGCTCGAGGAGGGCGAGATGCGGCGGCTCGGGCTCGCCGACCTCCGCCGCGAAGCGAGCCGGGCCGGCCTCACCAGCCTTTGGCTCCCGATCGCGGACATGTCAGTCCCGAGATCGGCGCGTGCGGCCGTGGCCCTGGTGGCGGAGACCCTCCGCTGCCTCGCCCGGGGAGAGACGGTGGTGGTCCACTGCCTGGCAGGACTGGGGCGAAGCGGCACCTTCGCGGCCTGCTGCCTGGTCGCATCGGGATGGGAGGCCCCGGACGCCGTCCGCCTGGTCCGAGAGGTGCGCCCGGGCGCCATCCAGGTCGCCGAGCAGGAGACCTTCGTGGACGGGTTCCGGCAGGCGTGGCAGGGGTCCTGAACCCTCGGATCGCCCGCCCTGGCGCGGTCGCGAGCGGCATGAATCGCGCCTGCGCCCTGTTCCCGTCCGGCCATGAAAAAGGGAAGAAATCCCTTAACCGGACTGGGCCGCCCGTGGGAGACTCTGCCGCCGTGCCGACGACCCGCAACCCCCGCGACGAGGATCGGTCCATGTTCACCCTGAGGCGCTGCACCGTCGCGGCGGCGCTCGCCGTCTCGCTGGCGGGGTGCCACGGAGGCTCGAGTACAGCGGCCGGGGCGGCGATGACCGTCACGCCCGCGAGCGCCACCTTCACCGCGGTCACCAGCGGACCGAACCCGGGCGCGCAGGAGATCGCCGTCGTCAACGGCGGCAGCGTGCCGCTCGCCACCCCGACGGCGACGGTCTCGGAGGCGGCGAGCTGGCTGACGGCGACGGTCTTCGGAGAGAACCCGGCGTTCGGCGTGACCCTGTCGGTCGACACCGCGGGGCTCTCCGCCGGGACCTACAGTGCGACGGTGACCATCGCCTCGAGCGGCGCGGCCAATTCCCCGATGTCCGTGCCCGTCACGCTCATCCTGGGCGGCACCTCGCAGTTGCGGTGGTCGAGCGTCGCCGCCGGCTACTACCACAGCGTGGGCATCCGCTCGGACCACTCGCTGTGGGGGTGGGGGTACAACAACTTCGGCCAGGTCGGGAACGGGAACACGCTCTCGCAGAGCTCGCCCGGGCCGGTCGCGACCTCGAGCGTCACCGTCTTCTCCTCGGTGGCCGCCGGGTACGCGCACTCCGCGGCGGTCGGGGGCGACGGCACGCTCTGGACCTGGGGCGCCAACTTCTACGGCCAGCTCGGAAACGGCACGACCAACAACGCCTACGCGCCGGCACAGGTGGGGTCGGGATTCGCCTCGGTGGCAGCGGGCTACGCCCACACGGTCGGGCTGAAGCCGGACGGGGAGCTCTGGACCTGGGGCTACAACGCCTACGGCCAGCTCGGAAACAACTCGACGAACGAGCAGACCGCGCCGGTCCAGGTCGGAACCGGGTTCGCGTCCGCGGCCGCCGGCGCCCTCCACACCGCGGCGGTGAAGACCGACGGCTCGCTCTGGACCTGGGGCTCGAACAGCAACGGCCAGCTCGGGGACGGCACCACCGCGGCGAGCGTCGTGCCGGAGAAGATCGGCTCGGGCTACAAGGCGGTCGCCGCAGGGGCCTACCACACGGTGGCTCTGAAGACCGACGGGTCCCTCTGGGCCTGGGGCTCGAACAGCGACGGCCAGCTCGGCAACGGCACGACCGCCCCCAGCTACGTTCCCATCCCGGTGATGGCCGGCGCCACGTTCACCGCGGTGGTGGCGGGTACCTACTACACCGTGGCGCTCGGGACCGACGGATACCTGTGGGCCTGGGGAGCGAACGGGAACAGCCAGCTCGGCGACGGGACCGCCACCGACCGCCTCTCGCCCGTCCGGATCGGGGCGGGGTACCTGCTCGCCACCGCCGGCCACGAGCACACGCTGGCCATTCAGTCGGACGAGTCCCTGTGGGCCTGGGGGTTCGACGAGTTCGGGCAGCTGGGAACGAGCACCACCTACCAGGAGGACGCGCCGGTGGAGACGGGTGGCGGGTTCGCGTCGGTGGCGGCGAGCGCCGACCACACCGTGGCGGTGAAGAGCGACGGCTCCCTGTGGGCCTGGGGCCTCAACGACTCCGGGCAGCTCGGCAACGGATCGAACGGCGCCATGAACTCGCCCGATCCCGTCGCGACGTCGAGCGTCACCGTGTTCGCGTCGGTGGCGGCCGGGGACGGCTTCTCCGCCGCGGTGGGGAGCGACGGCTCCCTGTGGGCCTGGGGCCTCAACGACTCCGGGCAGCTGGGGATCGGCTCGACGACCGACCAGAGCTCGCCCACCGAGGTGGGAACGGACACGCACTGGGCCTCGGTGGCGACCGGCGACGCGCACGCGGTGGCGGTGAAGACCGACGGGACCCTGTGGGCCTGGGGCTCGAACGGCGTCGGTCAGCTCGGGATCGGCTCGACGACCGGCGCGACTGCGCCCACCCAGGTGGGCACCGGCACCAGCTGGGCATCGGTCGCCGCCGGATCCCAGCACTCGCTCGCCGTACAGACGAACGGCACGCTCTGGGCGTGGGGCCTCAACACCACCGGGCAGCTCGGGATCGGGACGAAGGTCGCCCAGCTCACGCCCGTCCAGGTGGGCACCGACGCGAACTGGGCCCTGGTCGCCGCCGGCGCCGGCCACACGCTCGCCGTGAAGACCGACGGGACGCTCTGGGCCTGGGGGGACAACGCGCTCGGGGAGCTCGGAACCGGCTCTGCCGGCGTGGGGATCGCGCAAACCGCTCCGGTGCAGGTCGGGAACGACGTCCACTGGGCCCGGCCGGCGGCCGGTGTCGGCTTCTCGGCCTGCGCGAAGACCGACGGGACCCTGTGGACCTGGGGCGACGACACCTACGGCGAGCTGGGGAACGGATCCGGGGGAACCGGCCAGACCCAGCCCTCTCCGGTGCAGGTCTCCGGCACGAGCTGGACCGCGGTGGCCGCGGGTGGCGTCCACGCGGCCGGGATCCAGTCGGACGCATCCCTCTGGAGCTGGGGCTACAACTACTACGGCCAGCTCGGGATCGGGATCGGCGTCTACTGGTCGATGCCCACGCGCGTTCCGTAGGGATTCGAGGGCGGAGGGCTCGCGCCACCGGCGAATCCCCGGCGGCGCGGAGTCGATGGGTGTCGGCGGGCGGCCTTCACGATCGTCGAGCGACGGAGGGTCGCGCCCCGCGGCTCGGAGGGCCCTCCTCCGCGAAGGCTACCCGGCTCAGAGCGATCGCAGGAAGTTGATGATGTCCTGCTGCTGCGAGGCGCCGAGCTTGTTGAAATTGTCGATGACCTTGCTCGCCTCGCTCCCGTGGCTCCGGTGGGCCTCGATGGCCTCGACCAGGTTGGTGGTGCGCCCGTCGTGCAGGAGGAAGACCCGCTGACCCACGCCCCACAGGGGCGCGGTGCGGAACTCGTCCGGCCCGGCCTGGCCCTGGGTGATCCCATCCTCGAGGACGCGCCCCATGTGGTGGACGAGCAGGTCGGAGTAGACGTGCACGGCCTGGTTGGAGAGCGCGGCGCTCGGCACCGTCGAGGAGCCGCTCTGGATCATCTTTGCCGTGGTGAAAGACGGGGTGTGGCACACGGCGCAGCCGACCGTGCTGAATGCCGCTCGACCGCTGACGATGGATGGGGTGTCGGGGGCGGGCGTCGGTGGGGCGAGGAGCCTCATGAAGACGGCGAACGCCTCGATGTCGGAGGGGACGGCGGTGTTGGGCGTTGCCGAGAAGTTCACCACGTCCTCCGGTGTCGCGTTGAAGACGCAGCCGGGCGTCTCGTCCCGCTCCTGCGGGAAGAGCTGGTTCGTCACCCCCATCTCGACGTTGTAGGCCTCCCCGGAGAAGAGCAGAAGCGACTTGTTCTGCGCCTTCCATCCGAAGCGGGTGATGGTGCCGTCGTTGGGGCTGCGGTTGGCGGTCCCGCTGATGTGCGCGTTCGGGTGACCCTTGATGCCGAGCTGACTCTTCAGGGCGGCGTCGGCCGCCATGTTGGCGACGATGGCGGAATCGGGGATGGCCTCGATGAGCCCTGCCCCGAAGACGGGCGTCGGGATGCGGAAGACGAAATTGGGATTCCCGCCCTGGCCGGTGAGCGGGTTCCCGGCCGGCAGGAAGTCCGGCTGGGCGATGTTGCACCCGGCGGCGTCGCTGCGTCCGGTGATGACGAAGAGGTCGACGACCCCGCCGTTCGCGGTGCCGTCGGGGTTCTCCTTGGCCCTCGCCTCGCGGATGGGTCCGTTCGCCACGATGAACCACGGCACCACGTTCTTCGCCCCGTCCAGGGTGGCCACGGCGATGGAGGGGTTCTGGGCCGGGCTCGTTCCGCCCACGTCTGGCTGCGAGTGGCAGGCGGCGCACTGGTTCGAGTTGAAGCGGGGCCCGAGGCCGTTGTTGGTGCCACCCTGGACGGCCTCGACCTCGAGGAAGCGGGACCGCCCGTCCTTGAAGAACTGCGTCTCGTCCTGGGTCAGCCCCGGCAAGGGAGCCCCGGCGCCCGACGGGCCGCCTCGCACGCCGGGATCCGTCACCCCGGCAGCCGGGTGACCCGGCGTATGGCTGCAAGCGCCGATTCCAGCGAGGATTCCCAAGACAACCGCGCCGGCCACGACTCCTCGTCGCACCATGACAAGCCTCCTCGTCGAACCGCGCGGTTCACCGAGGGCGATCGAACGGACTCGCCGGCCCCTTCCCCCCGCGAGCGGTCTCGGCACCTGCGTGTTGCGGGCTCGCCCGGAGTTCAAGTCCCAGCAGTGGCCTGTACCAAACGAGCCACTGGACTGTGTGTAAATGTACGAGAGTGGCGCCGAGAGTGAGACTCGCGAGCCGCTTTTGCGATCGCGCCGGGCTGGTGGTGCACGCCGGGAGTCGGGCGCCCGCCGGCGTCATCTTCTCTCGGCGCGAGGGACCCCGGCCGCGAATCCAGCGACGAGGTCGGCCACCGCCCGGACGCTCTCGAGCATCACCATGTGACCCGCGGAGGGGACGAGCTCGAGCCGGGCGCCCGGGATCCGGTCGCTGAGGAACGCCGAGTACTTGGGGGGAGTGAGGCGGTCCTCGGTGCCGCAGACCACCAGTGCCGGGGCGCGGATCTCGCCGACGCGGCTCATGACGTCGAAGGCGTCGCAGGCGCCCAGGTCGTCGTGAAGGACGCCGCGCGCGCCCTCTCGCACCTCCCGGACGAAGTCCTCCCGCAAGGCGGCCCCGGTCGCCCCCGCGAACGACCAGTCCGCCATGACCTCGCCCACGCGCTCCGCGGCTTCCGGGTCCCTCGTCGCCTCGAGGAGCGACGGCGCCACCCTGAGCCTCGCTCCCGTCCCCACCAGGACCAGCCCCGCCACCCGCTCCCGCGCCTCGAGCGCGAGGAGGAGAACGATGGCGCCGCCCATGGAGTGACCGCCGACGATGGCCGCCTCCCCGAGCTCGTCGAGGGCGGCTCGGACGCCCCGCGCATAGGCCTCGATGGTGGTCAGCGCGGGTGGCGGCGATCGGCCGTGCCCGGGGAGGTCGAGCGCGAGCACCCGCTGCCCGGGCAGGGAGCGGATCTCCTCCGGCCAGTGCCGATGGGTTCCGCCGGCGCCGTGCAGGAGGACGAGCGGGGGACCGGGTCCGGCCTCCCCGCTCTCGGTGGCGAACATGCCGGCGATGAATCGCGAGCGCTCCATGGAACTCCGGGCGGACGCGCGGCCGCGCCCGCCGCCCGACTATACCAAGGCGCGGGTTGCGCGCGTCCCTGCCGGGCACGGCTAACGCAGGGAGGCGTTGATGGCCTCGAGGGCGCCCGGCGGCGGCCGGACGCGCTTCTCGGGCAGGGTGGCGAGCGGCTCGTCGACCGTTTCGAGGCCGGCGAGGAAGTCCACGGCCTTCGGGTCGACGTAGAGGACGCCGGTGAGCACCGACCCCTTCTCGGGAGCTTCGATCAGGCGGGAGAGGGCGACGCCGCGATCCCTCGGATCGTAGGTCTCCTCGAGCTTCTTGAGCCGCAGCCGCGACCCGTCGTGCAGGGTCACGTCGATGGCGCTGCCGGGCTCGTACTCGACCGAGATGTCCTCGAATGCCGGAACGAAGAGGAGGTCCTGGAGGGGCTCGTCGTGCTCCTTGAGGTAGCTGTAGCTCTTCGTGGACCCCTCGTGGTCGTTGAAGGTGACGCACGGGCTGATCACGTCCAGGAGGGCGATGCCTCGGTGGACGATCGCGGCCCGCAGCATGGCCGAGAGCTGCTTCTTGTCGCCCGAGAAGCTCCGCCCCACGAAGGTGGCGCCCAGCTGGATGGCGAGGGCGCAGGTGTCGATGGCCGGCAGCTCGTTCACCGCCCCCGTCTTGAGTGTGGACCCCGGGTCGGCGGTCGCCGAGAACTGCCCCTTGGTGAGGCCGTACACACCGTTGTTCTCGATGACGTACACCATCGGCAGGTTCCGGCGCATCAGGTGTACGAACTGCCCGATGCCGATCGAGGCGCTGTCGCCGTCCCCGGAGACCCCGATGGCCCGAAGCGTCTTGTTGGCGAGGAGCGCTCCCGTCGCCACCGACGGCATGCGGCCGTGGACCGCGTTGAAGGAATGGGAGCGCGACATGAAGTAGGCCGGGCTCTTCGAGCTGCATCCGATGCCCGAGAACTTGGCCACCGTCTCCGGCGGGATGCCGAGGTCGAAGTAGGCCTCCAGGATGCGCTCGGAGATGGCGTTGTGGCCGCATCCGGCACACAGGGTGGTCTTGCCTCCCTTGTACTCGACGACGGTGAGGCCGGCCCGGTTCGTCCGGGGAGCAGCCGCCGGGGCGGTCATCTGGACGCCTCCTTTGCGACGATCTCGTCGGTGACCGAGCGCGCGTCGAGCGGGAGCCCGGTGATGTGGGCGACCGGGCGGAGGCGCGTGACGAGCTCGGGCGCCAGGTCCAGCTTCAGCAGCGCGCCCAGCTGCCCGTCGCGGTTCTGCTCCACCACGTACACCCGGTCGTGCGAGGCGACGAAGTCGCGCACCGCCGGGGCGAGCGGCCAGGCCCGGATCCGGAGGTAGTCGGTGTCGAGCCCCCGCTCGCTCCGCAGCTGGTCGCGGCACTCGCGCACGGCGGGGTCGGAGGACCCGTAGGCGATGATGCCCACCCTGGCCCTTCCGTCTCCGAGCAGGCGCGGGGCGGGGAGCACGGTCCTCATCCCGTCGATCTTCCGGGCCAGGCGCGCCATGTTGCCCGCGAAGACGTCCGCCTTCTCGCTGTAGACCGCGTTCTCGTCGTGTCCGGTGCCGCGAGTGAAGTAGGCGGCCTTGGGATGGTCCGTGCCCGGGAGCGTGCGCCAGCCGATGCCGTCCCCATCCACGTCCTTGTAGCGCGCGAACCCGCCGAGGCGCTTCAGGTCCTCCGCGCCCAGCACCTTGCCCCGGTCCAGGGGGCGCTCCGGGTACTGGAACGGCTCGGCCATCCAGTTGTTCATGCCGAGGTCCAGGTCGCTCAGCACGAAGACCGGCGTCTGAAAGCGCTCGGCCAGGTCGAAAGCATCGCCCGCCATGGAGAAGCACTCCTCCACCGACCCCGGGAACAGGAGCGGATGGGCCGTGTCCCCGTGCGAGAGGAGCGCGGTGGAGATCACGTCGGCCTGGGCAGTCCGGGTGGGGAGACCGGTGGACGGACCGACGCGCTGCACGTCGAAGATCACGCCCGGCACCTCCGCGTAGTACCCGAGGCCGGCGAACTCGGACATGAGCGAGATCCCCGGACCGCTGGTGGAGGTCATGGCCCGGGCGCCCGCCCAGCCCGCCCCGAGGACCATCCCCACGGCGGCGAGCTCGTCCTCCGCCTGCAGGACGGCGTAGGTGGCCTTCCCGTCGGGCTCGTGGCGAAGCTTCTGCAGGTACTGGATGAGGGTCTCGACCAGGGAGGAGGAGGGGGTGATCGGGTACCAGGTCACCACCGTCACCCCGGCGAACACGGCTCCGAGCGCCGCCGCGGTGTTCCCGTCGACGATGATCTTCCCCCGGTTGGCGTCCATTCGCTCGACCGAGAGGCGGTCGCGCTTCTCGATCCCCTTCGCGTGCTCGTGGCCGGCCCGCGCCGCGAGGAGGTTCAGCTCCAGCGCCTTGGCCTTCTTCCCGAACACTCGCCCGACGGCCTTCTCCACCTCCCCCATCTCGATGCCGAGGAGCCGGGCCACCACCCCGACGTAGGCCATGTTCTTGAGGAGCTTCCGGAGCCGGGCGTCGTTGGTGAGGGGCTCCACCACCTTGTCGAAGGCGACCGGATAGAAGACGAGATCCTTCCGTTCTCCTTGGAGCGCGAGCGGTCCGTCGTAGACCACCACCGCTCCCGGCGACAGGGAGGCCACGTCCTCCTTGGCGGTCTCCGGGTTCATCGCCACGAGGAGGTCGATCTCCTTCTTGCGGGCCACGTATCCGTCCTTGGAGACCCGGATGGTGTACCAGGTGGGCAATCCGGCGATGTTCGACGGGAATAGGTTCTTTCCCGAGACCGGGATTCCCATCTGGAAGAGGGCCCGCAAGAGAACCGTGTTGGAGGTCTGCGAACCCGAGCCGTTCAGGGTCGCGACCTGAAGGGAGAAGTCGTTCGTCACTGAGTCCTCTCTCGCGCCCGGCGGCGTCCGCCGCGGCGGCCTGCCGTTTGGAGTAATCGCGTTTTCGAGCCCGCGCCACCCCGCCGCGCGGCTGCGAGAGTCCCGGTGGCGGCGCGACGCTCGCCGGGTCGGAAGTCGCACGACAGCGGGACATTCCCGACCCCAAGCGGGTGGTCCGGGGCCTCGCGTGATAGGACTGGGGGCGCGCGCCTCGCGCGGGAGAAGGTGACCTTGAGAGCAGCGATGGAAGTCGGCGGTCAGCGAGTCTACTTCGGCACCTCGGAGCACATGCCCGAGGTGGCGGCCGGGAGCGTCACCCTCGTCGTGACGAGCCCCCCGTACTGGAACCTCAAGGACTACGGTCACACCGGGCAGATCGGCGACTCGAGCTACGAGCACTATCTCGAGCGCCTCGCGCACGTCTGGGACGAGTGCTTCTCGAAGGCGAACGACCGGGCCGTGCTCGTCGTGAACGTGAACAGCCGTCGGTATCGAAAGCGGTTCTATCCGATCGCCTTCGACCTCGCCCGCACGATGCGGGGCTGGAAGCTGTGGGACCACCTCGTCTGGTACGTCCCCAACGCGCTGCCGCAGCCGAATCACTACCGGGAACGCCTGTTCGACAACAAGTACGAGTCGCTGCTGGTCTTCATCAAGGGCGACCCGGGTGACTACACGTTCCACAAGCCGCGCGTGCCGCAGAAGTACCGGACGGCGGATCCCCGCCCCCACAAGAAGAACGAGCGGGGCCGCTGCATCGGGAACGTCATCCGCACGCCGGCCTACCGTCCCCCGAACGTCAAGGAGCTCGGTTACCACGTCGCCGCCTACCCGGAGGAGATCGCGGCACTGATGATCGAGGCGTTCACCGATCCCGGGGACGTGGTCCTCGACCCGTTCCTGGGCTCGGGCACGACGCTCAAGGTCGCGCGGGTGATGCGCCGATCCGGCATCGGGTACGAGCTCAATCCGGAATACCGGGATCTCATCCACACCCGCCTCGAGGAGCCCTGGGCCGTCCCCGACTGGAGGACCCTCGACATCCTTCATTCGAGCACCATGGCCACGGGATCGAAGGTTCCCCGCAAGGTCCACCTCCTGCGCGGCACGGCAGCTGCAGGGAAGAAGCAGGGGAACCTCTTCTCGGAGGTATCCCCTCGCGCCCACAAGTGACGAGGCGCGAGCGGGAAGGGACAGCTCTCCCCGGCGACGCCGACCCTCCCGTCAGGGCGGACCGGCCCGGCCCGAAACTCCCGGCCCGCCGCCGCCCGGCAGCACTCGCGGCTGCGGAGACGGACGAGGCAGCGTGGAGAGGCGCCAGTCCGCCACCTCGAGGCCATCGGGTCGCTCGAGGGTCGGGGGGACGATCCTCTCGACGAGCTCGACCTCGACGCGGTCGGTCGAGGCGGCCGAGCCGTCGTAGAGCGAGCCGGTGCGGCGGCCCAAAACGGCGCGCACGGCAAGCTCTCCCGGCATCCGGTCCTCGACCGCGACCTGCTCGAAGGAGAGGTCGGTCTTCCGCTGGGCGCCGAGCCAGGTCTCGACGAGTCTGCGGGTGGACGCCTCCGACTCGACGCGCGCGCGGAGCTCCGGGGTCATGAGCGCCAGGGCGGCCGGCCAGTTGGCGGCGACGGTGCTCGAGTTCATGGCCAGGGCGAGATGAAGGAAGTCCCGGGTGAAGCGCACGACCGTGGGCTCCGCCGGGCGGGCGTGCTCCCCGATGAACTTGAGGAGCGCGTCGCTGGCGATGGAGCGGCGGATCGGCGTGGCGATGCCGTTGGCGTCGATCAACACCACCTCGGGAGGTCTCGTCGCCAGGCGGGCGACGGCGACCGCCAGCAGGGCCACGGTTCCCAACAGACCGGCGATGGTCCAGCTCTTCCACGCTCCCTGGATCGCGAACGCCGCCCATATTGCGGGTGGAGCCCCCTGGGGGCGTGGATCGCCCCACTCCGTGGCGAGCCGCGCCCCCCCGGGCGGCGGCGCCTCCGGGCTCCGACTCCCGGATCGCAGGGGAACGGGCCTCCGGTCGGCGTCGCGCTCCGGCGGAACCTTCATTCCGAAACCCACCGGCGCCAGCCGGACCAGGCGTTTCTCGCATGCCCAAGGCCGGCGGCGGCGAAGTTCCCGAGCGTCCCCCCGACGACGTGGCTCGCGAGGGTGGGGGTCGCAAGCGAGGTCGCGAGCAGGACCAGGGACGCCACCAGGCACTCGAGGTAGCTTCGGCGCGTTGCGCCCTGTGCCCCGATCGCGACCGTCACGGCGAGGAGGACGGTGGAGAAGATGGGCCAGCTGGCGATGGTCACGAACCTCTGGAACCACCGCGTCCCGGTGCTGCTCTGGCGCGGAATGCCGGCGACGAGCGCGAGCGGCCCAAGGATGTAGAGCGTCGCAGTGAGGATCCGGGACATCCACCGCACGAGGAAGACGGCAGCCTCGGCGAGGATCTGCACGCATCCGATGAGGATGTCGTATGCCCACGAGGGAGGCGCGGAGCTCCCCGCCGCTCCCCCTGCGGGTGCGCCACCGGCGGGCGCCGGGCTCACCCCGCCGCCCGCGGCCAGGTCGCCGAGCGCGGTGCGCATCCCCTCGGCCTGCTCGGTGAGCACCTCCCAGGTCGAGTTCGCGGCGACGTCGCTCTCCAGGCGATTCATGAGGGCGATGACCTCTCCGAACACGGCCGGATAGTTCCAGAGGAGGAGGACGACGACGAGGACGCGCCAGGTGACCGCCCCGTAGTCCCGGGGCGCGGTGGGCGAGGCGCCAAAGGCCTCCACCGCGTAGGCGACCAGGGCCGTGATCGGGAGGAAGGTCTTCGCCACCGAGATCGTCCTCGCGAGGAGCTCGCGCATGGGCCCGGCGCTCTCGAAGTCGATGACGAGGCTGGGCGATCCGGCCTCCGCGGCCGCAGCGGCCAGGGGGACGGCGAGGAGGAGCCCAGCGGCGATCCACCCGACTGCGCGCCCGGGGAGCATCGGGAGGCCCCGTTAGAAGGCGGCCGAGCCAGTCCGGATGGACACCCCGGTGGCCGTCAGCCGGTCCAGACCCGAGGTGAGCGCCACCCGGCGAGCGTCTTCCTCCGCCATCTCTCTCTTCAGCTCGGCGTTCCTCTGCGCCACGGAAAGGGCCTGCAGGCGAGCCACCTGGGTGAGCTTGAGGTTGGTCTGCTGGCCCTCCTCGAGGTGGAGCACCTGAGAAAGCTCGGAAGCGAGGCTGCACTGCTCGGCGAGAGCTCTCGCGGCGGCATCCCCGGCACCGTTGGTCGCCTTGCTGCAGCGCTTCACCAGCTCCCGGATGCGCGCCTTCTTGATCTCCGCCACCTGGTCCTGGAGGGCGTCTTGCTCGATGGCGACGGCGGTCTCGGCGTCGACCACCTTCGACTCCTGCCTGCGGGTGGATGGGCTCCCGAACGTCGCGTCCAAGGCGCCGAGGATGCCGGCGGTGGAGCTGGGCGTGGCTTCGCCCGGGCAGCCGTCGGGGCCCGGGGGCCGGCCATCGCCGCAGGCCCCCCTCGTCAGGATCCAGGTGGAGCCCCCGACGCCAACGCGGTCGAGCGCGTCCTTCCGCAGCTGGGCCGGGCTCGGGGACGCGGCGTCGACCTCGCTGGAGTAGCTCGAGCCGAAGCTATTGGCGGCGAAGCCCTGGAAGGTCCGGGCCCCCGAGGCGGAGGCTGCCCGGTCGTCGGCGATCTGCTTCAGGGCGGAGTTGCTCTGCCTGAGCTGGGTCACCGCGTCGTTCGCGGCCGCGAGCTGCTTGAGCGAGTTCCCGAGGAGGTCGGCCAGGATGGCGTCGCCCCCCACGTCGAAGAACGCCGCCGCCCTCGCCCCAAACAGGAGCGCGATTCCGGAGAGCAACGACGCGGCAACGACCTTCGGCAGGTGCGGCCTCATGTGTTCCTCCTCGGAGGCGCTCCGGCCCCTCTCCCCCTGGAGCCGACCACGCCGTGTGGGTACCGGCGCGCGAGCTCTTGCAATACGGAGACCCGGTCCATGCCCGGGTTCCTCCTCGCAGCTTCCGCGAGGAAATCGCGGTCTTCCTTGTCGGTGGTGAGGATCCAGTACGCCAGCGGATCGAGCGCGAGCCGGACGACCGAGGTCCGCGCCCCGTACATGAGGAGGAGGTCGCTGTGCCACCCGGGCTTCATCTCCAGCCGTTGGAAGGCGGCGGCCGCCCGCGGGCTGAGCCCGAAGTGCTCGACGACCGCCTTGTGCTTCCCGGGGAGGTGCCTCAAGAAGATCCGGACGGTGCTGTTGCCGACGATGGCCTCGCGCCCCACCCTGGAGCCGAGGAAGTCGTCCAGGTTCTGGGAGATCATCCACATCGCCGTGTCGTACTTCCGCATCTTCCGGTAACAGCCGCCCAGGAAGCGCTCGGCGGCGTCTCCGGCGCCCAGGATCTCGTGGCCCTCGTCGATCTCCACCAGGGTGCGGGCCCTTCTCGTCATTGCCCGGTTGGCGATCGCCTGGATGATGGTCGCCATGGCGATGGAGCGGGTGGCCGGGCTCTCCGAGACGCGGGCGAGATCGAAGGCCAACAGCGGCGCGTCGAAGCGCAGCTTGGACGGTCGGTTCAGGAACTCGGCGTAGATCCCGGTGCAGAAGATCCCGAGCCGGCGCGCCACGTCCCGGGCGATCGCTCGGTCCTCGGGGCGCTTCCACGGGTGGCCGAGGAGCGCTTCGGCGAAGTGCCCCACCAGGGGGGGCTCGCCGGGGTGGGAGCGGAAGCGGGTCTCGTAGCACCCCCGCAGCGCGCGGGCGACGACATCGCGCTCCACCTTGTCGAACGGCGGCCGAGTGCGGTCGGCCACGCAGACCTCGAGGAACTGCACCACCTGGTCGATGTCCTCGTTGGAGACCGCACCGTCCACCCCGGCGAGGTCACCGTAGGACAGGAAGGGCGAGATGGACGTCGAGAGGTCCACGGTGATGTGGACGCCCCCGAGGAGCTCGGTCAGCTGCGCCCAGGACTGACCGTTGTCGACCAGGATGGCCTCCACCCCCGCGGCCCGGGCGTCGAGCGTCAGGGCGCCGAGCGTGACGCTCTTGCCCGATCCGGTATCCGCCACCACGATTCCGTGATGGGCGTTCAGACCGCTCGACTTGTCGAAGAGGTCCAGGCGGAAGGCATCGCCGCCGGGTGTGGCGAGCAGGCTCGTCACCCCTCGGGTTCCGCGCCACGGCGAGAACACCGGAAGGAAGTCCGCGGCGTTCCGGCTCGTGCATCCCTTCCGCCGAAGCTGGTAGCGGCCCGAGCCCGGGAGCATGGACAGGAAGGCCGGGAGCTGGGTGACCTCCTCCAGGAGGAGCTCCGAGTTTCCAGCGGCCGCGAAGGCGCTTCGCGCCACCTCGGTGGCGCTCTCGAGCTCCTCGAGCGTGTCTCCCTCGAGCAGCAAGGATACCGACAGGTCCACGATCTTGCTGCTCATGGACGCCAGCTCCTCGAAGAGCCCGCGGATGTCCTCCCGCTTGGCCCTCCTCGCCTCCTCACCTTCCACCGTGCGGCGCTCCAGAAACGGGACCAGGTGCCTCAGGTTCTCCACCAGGGCGTGCTGGTTGTTGAGGAGCCAGCGGGCCCGGCGCTGCGATTGGACGTGGACCGTCACGGAGAGGGTTGTCGCCAGGGCGCCCCCGGGGGCGAGCATCGCGAGGAGCGGCTCGACGCTGAAGTAGCTCGTTCCACCCTCCGGGAGCACCTTGAGCGTCGCCACGCGTCGCAGGACGCCGCCGTGGCGGAGGTAACCCCGGCACTCCTCCAGGTCCTCGTGAGCGAGCTGCTCCGCTTCCGTGTATTCGGGGAGGTGGCATTCCTCGCGAGTCAAGGCCCTCGAATCCCGTGGGGAAGCCAGGAGCCGGACGCTCGGGTCGCGCAGTTGCCGGCGCGCAGCCCCGGGATTGAGGATCTGGTGGTGGATGCGCCAGACGTCCTCCGGGGAGAGTTCCAGGGCCGGGATGCCGATTGCCCCGAGCCGGTTCGCGAGGCGGTCCCGGAGGCGGGCGACCGCTTTCAGGCGACGTGCGTGCTCAGCGCTCGTGCGCTCGGCGATCCGAGCGAACGGCAGGCGCGTTCCCAAGAGGCCCCGGGCCATGCGCGGGCCCGTCCCTTCGGCCGCGGAGAAGAACAGGTAGATGCGGGTTTGGCAGAGCCTCTGCCTTCGCAGCCAGCGAGCTCGCTCTGCGGCGTAGGTCCCTATCGGACCGTCGCGCTCCGCCGAGGCGGCGCGCTCGTAATCCTGCACCGCGCCCTCGGTCTGGTGGTCGACGCGGCGAAGGAAGTGCAACGTGGTGCCGTCCTCGAGGGACCCTACCAGACTCCGGAGCCCCTCCCCGACGCCGGCGATCCGCTCCTCGGCGGCGTACCGGACGTCGAGCCCCTCGAGCTCCAGGCCCCCGACGTAGTCGAGCGCCGGAGTGACGAGTGCAGTCGCGCCTCCCTCGCGCACCGTCCGCCAGAGCGGGACGAGCTCCGCGAGCGACATCTCCCGTCTCACCGCGAGCTCCCGCGGTCGCGCCGCTCGCCCTGGCCGAAGGGGAACCGGCGGCTGCGCGCGCGCGCCGCCGCACTCGCCACGCCGCCCGTCCGCATCCGCCTCGCTCGAAAGAGGAGCCAATGGTGGATGTGGCCCTCGGGCCGGCCATGCCCCACGATGCGAAGCAGGAGGTAGATCCCGATGCCGGCCGCCGCCCCCAGGTTCGGCGCCCCGAGGGTCGTTCCCGCCCAGCCTGCGGCGAGGACCCCGCTCCACTCGGCGGGAAAGGAGAGGCCGAGGAGCGTGTTGGGCGCGTCGAGGTTCCTGTAGACGTGTGCCCGGCAGCGCTCCGACTCCACGGCGGTCGCGAGGCGCTACCCGGCGCGGAGGACCTGGAGGATTCGGTCAGCGTTCGCCGTGAGGAAGTAGAGGACGACGGCGACGAAGGCGATGTAGCCGGTCACCTTGATCATCTCGGGCCTCATGAAGGCCGCGACCCCGGACACGATCATCGCGAAGAGGGCGATGGGGGCGATGATGTAGTTTCGCGCGAACTGGAGGAGCTGCTGGCCGGGCATGTCCGCGGACTGGGCGAGCGCCCGGGCCGGCAGGAAGGAGAGCGACACGACGAGGAGGCCCATGGGAGTGCTTCGCCGTGGGGGAGACGAGGTTCGGTCATGAATGCGCATGGCGTTCCCGAGTGTTGGGGTTCACGAGGCTACCTGTCGACGGATGTGCAAGAAGGACGCCCGAGCGCGAGAGCGTCCGTCCTTCCTGAAAGGGGGCGGGAAAGCGGGCTCTCCCCTTTGCGCCGGTTGCGCAGTCACGACCGAGTGAAGGTCGACCAGGCGGGTCCCGGTCCGAATTTCGAACCGGGATTCTCCCCCGCGACCGCCTCCGGGGCTTTCCGGTGGCAGGTCCAGCTATCGCTTGCGGCTGCACCAGGGCCGTTGTTCCCAAGCCCCCGCCGAAGCCCCGCGATCTCGGGCGCCGCCTCCCGGGATCCGTCGGCAGGTGCCTCGGTCGTTGACTGGACGGCGGAGGCCGTACGCCCCAACCGAACCGAGGCCCCTCTTTCGTCGCACCGGTACCGGCGCTGGCAGGGTGACGGTCGGTTGGTCTACTCGCGGTCGCGCAATGGGCTATGGTTCGCAGGGCGCCACCGCGCCTACCGAAAGCCCGAACTTGATCGCTAGCGAGATTTCCGCCCGGGCAACGAGTCCAGCCACACTCCCAGTCAGCGTGCTCAGCGTCGTCGTCACGGTTCTCCTGGCGCACTATGCGCGGGTCCGCGGTTTCGGACTGTACGAGGACGACTACTGGGCGGTGGCGCCCTACCTTGCGCAGAGACCGGCCGCGCTCTGGCCGGTCCTCGTCGACTGCTTCAAGACGTGGCCGCAAGGGCGGCCGCTCAATCACCTCCTTCCGCCGGCGCTCGCGGTGGCGGGCTCGCAACTCGGAGGCTTGCGGGGCGCGTACGTGATTGCCGCCGTCTGGCTCGCCGCGAACGGAACGCTGGTCCTGCTCGTGGCCCGGCGGGTCCTGTCGCCTCGCGGCGCGCTCGTGACCGCGGTCGCCTACGTCCTCTTCCCAGCCGACTCCACGAAGATCCTGCTCGTGCACGCGGCGCACGTGCAGGGGGCCATGACGTTCCTGCTCCTCGGCACCTGGCTCTGGTTGCGAGGTGGTGCCGCCCGCGTCGCGAGCTACCCTGTCGCGGGCCTTGCCCTTCTCGCCTACGAATCTGCCTTCCTTCCGTTTCTCGCCGTGCCGCTGCTTGCCCCCGCGAATCGCCAACGGACCCTCCCCCGCTGGACATGGCACGCCGTCGGCTGCGCGCTGCTCGTCGGATCGGTCCTCGCGGTGCGAATCCTCCTCGGCGAGGATCGCGTCGCTGCGGCAGCCGCCCAGCGCGGCGAGACGCTCTGGCGCGTCGTCACCTCCTTCGCCATCGGCCCATGGACGAGCGGCGGCGTGCTCCTCCGCTCCCTGGTTACGGCGTGGCGCGACGCGGACCGAGTTGGCGCGATGACTGCCGTCCTCTTCGGCGTAGCCCTCGTCGTCGCCCTCTCCGCGGTGGGCCGGACGCCGCTCCGATCGTCCCTTCCAGCCCTCGCGGAACCGGCGCGGCTCGCCCAGCCGGACGGCGGCGCGATGCCCTGGTGGCGGGTCCTCCTCTTCGGCCTGCTGTCCTGGTCCCTGAGCTACGCTCTGACCCTAGTGAACTACCCGCCCACCCAGACCGTGGGCCGGCTCACCTCGACCCATGTGGCGGGCGCCTTCGGCGTGGCTCTCTCGATCGGTGCGCTGGATGACGGATTGCGACGACGGCTCCGCTTCTCCTTCCTCGGTACCGTCGGGGTCGCAATCGTCTTCTGCTCGTGGCTGCTCTACCAGCAAGGGATCCAGCGCCAGTTCGTCGAGGCGTGGGCGGCGCAGCGGAGCTACTGGCACGCGGTGCTCTCGCTCGCGCGGGAGGTCCGCGCCGGCTGGACCGTCATCGTCGAGGGCCACCCGGTGGACGGACCGCCGGCCATTCTCGTCAACTCCTGGGCCGATCCCCTCGCCTATCGAGAGCTCCTGCCGGCCGACTGGCGACCGCCAGTGGCTTATGCGCACCTGGGGCGGGTCGGGGAGTTCGTGAGCTTTCGCGAGCACGGAGGGACCGTGGAATGGAAGCCGGAGTTCTGGGGCGGCCCGTTTCGGCCCATCGATCCGACGAGGCTGGTGCTTCTCCACGACGACGGCGGGGTGCTCACCCGGGTCCAGGCAATCCGGACGCCGCTCGGCACTCTTCGCTCGGCGGCTCCCGTCTCTCCTCCCGGGCCTGGGCTCCGGGGATCGGGGCCAGTCTCCCGGCTCATGTTCGACCCGTAACTGCGCGCGCGACGCGCGCCCGGCGGTTCCCCGAGCGAGACGCGGTCGAGCTCGTTCCGGGGGCTGCGAGCTGTCATCGGCTCCGGGTCGGCTCTCGGCGCCGTTCGGAGACGCGAAAGGGGGGCCCCGGCTCGCTGGCGCAGACGCGGACCGCGTACCCGTCTACCCGTCCGCGGGCATCGCGCCCATCTCCGCCATCTGTTCGCGCTGCTGTCGCAACGGGGTGGCGTACACGTCCTCGAAGAGACTCTCCCTCGAGGGCCTCGGGTCGTGGGCCTCGGCCACCCGCACCGCCTCCTCGACCTCCCGGCGGATGTCGTCGGAGAGCTTCGCGCGGGAATCCTCCGACAGCAGGCCCCTTGCGAGAAGGAAGCGTTCCGCGCGGTCCAGGGGGTCCTTCTTCCGCCAGGGTTCCACCAGCTCGTCCGCGCGGTAGGCGCGCGGGTCGTCGGAGGTGGTGTGCGGGCCCACGCGGTAGGTCACGAGCTCGAGGAGAGTGGGGCCTTCGCCCCGCACGGCCCGTGCCCGAGCGACCCGGGTGGCCTGGTAGACGGCAAGTACGTCGTTCCCGTCCACGCGCTCGGCATGGACGCCGTAGGCGACCGCCTTCTGGGCGATGGTCTCCGACGCCGTCTGGAGCTCGCGCGGGGTGCTGATGGCCCAGCCGTTGTTCCTGCAGGCGAAGATCACCGGGGCTTTGCGCGTGCCGGCGAAATTCATGGCGACGTGGAAGTCGCTCGCGCTCGTCGCCCCCTCGCCGAACCAGGTGAGCGTCGCGACGTCGTCGCCGCGGATCCTGGCCGCGCAGGCGGCGCCCACCGCATGCACCAGCTGGGTGGCAATCGGGGCGCTCACCGAGGCGAATCGTCCCGGCCGCCAGGCTTCGTGACAGGGCATCTGGCGCCCGTGCGCCAGGTCTCCGCGGTTGCCGAGCATGTTGCAGACGAGCGTCGCGAGCGGCATGCCGCGCATGACCGCGGCGATGTGCTCCCGGTAGCACGGAAAGAGCCAGTCTTGCGGCTCGACCGCGGCTGTGGTGCCGACGATCGTCGCCTCCTCCCCGAGGGCTCCGACATAGAACCCGATACGCCCCTGCCGCTGGAGCGTCACCATCCTCGCGTCGAACTCCCGGACGAGCAGCATGTAGCGAAAGAAGCCGACGAGCACCGCTCCATCGAGATCCAGGGCTTCGCCCGTGGAGCGCCCGTCCCAGGAGATCGTCTGCCGCAGCGGCAGCTCGTCTTCCCAGCGGAGGCGCCGGGGCTGTGCCCCTACCTGCGGCGGCCTGCGTCCGCCGACGTCGTCTTGCACCTGCCCCACTGTCAGCGACTTCACTCGGCTCATGGCGGATTTCCCAAGGCCGGCAAAGTAGGCGAAGGCGTGTGGATAAGTCCAAGTGATTATTTTGATGATATGATAAGCGCGCGTTATTCGGAGGACGCGAAGTGGATCTGAGCCAGCTCGAGGTGCTCGTGGCGGTGGCGCAGGAGCGCGGCTTCTCTCGCGCAGCGGCCCGGCTGCACCGAACGCAGCCCGCGGTCAGTCAGTCCGTTCGCCGACTGGAGGAGGAGGTGGGGACTCCGCTCGTCGACCGGTCGTCCAAGGACGGCACGCTCACGGCGACGGGCCTGGTCCTCCTGGGCTTCGCCCAGCAGATGTTGAACCTGCGTCGAGACGCCCGAACGGCCATCCAGGAGCTCGGTGACCTCCGGCGGGGAAAGCTCACCATCGCCGCCAACGAGTACACCGTCATGCACCTCCTTCCCCTTCTCGGGACCTTCCGAAGCCGTCACCCGCAGGTCCGGGTCGAGGTGCGGAGGACCTTGGCGAGTCAGATCCCGTCGGAGGTCTTGAACCGAGAGGCGGAGATGGGCGTGCTCACCTACCGTCCCACCAATCCAGGGCTCGCGATCCTGCCCTTCGAGACGGACGACCTCATCCTACTCGTGGCGCGCGAACACGCACTCTCTCGCCGGACCAGGGTGTCGATCCGCGATCTCGGAGGCGAATCGTTCCTCGCCCACAACGTCCGGTCGCCGAATCGGGAGAGGGTGATTCAGACGTTCGAGCGCTTCCGGACGCCGCTCCACATCGTCATGGAGCTGCCGACGCTCGAGGCGATCAAGCTCTTGGTCGAGAAGGGCCTGGGAGTGGCGCTCATGCCTCGGCGCGCGGCCGAGCTGGAGATCGCCCGTGGTTCGTTAGTGGCGATCGAGGTGCCGGAGATGCGCCTGGCCCGCTCCATCCTCCTCATTCACCGGAAGGGCGCGAGCTTGTCTCATGCTGCACACGCTTTCCTCGCCTGCGTCGGCGAGCGCGCGGAGCCCGCCCGCTCCTAAATCACAGCACCTCCCGTGCCAAACCTACCGCGGCTTGATCGCGCCGCGCGATGAGATCCAAGAAGGCCAAGAACCCAAAGCCGTTCATTCGGATAGCATCAGCGCGATGTCGGCCATCGATGTGCGTCGCCCGTCCTGCTGGAGCAACTCCCTGCCCCTTCTCTCCTGTTGTGTACTGGCTGTCGCGCTCGGGGTCGGCGGCGGTCCATCCTGCCCAAAGTCCTCGACCATCCTTCCTGGCTCTCGTTCCTCGGGGCTGGGCGGGCCACCCGTCGAGCTGAACTGTCGCCGCAAGGCGATGCCGTGGGGACGGAATCGCGTCGACGACCGGTCGCCGTCACCCGAGCCGGCGGGGGACCGTATCGGTTTCTCGTGTCGCCCGCCCCCTTTCGCCTTGCGTTGCCAACCGGATCGCGCCGACGAGCCCGCGACACCCTTGGAGGGCTCGACTTCGAGGGCGTCCCGGCTCCCCAGGGAGCACGCCGTCTTCGTTGACGACGCCGTCACCCGCTGAGGTTTGCCTCGGAGTGTCGATGCTCTAGAATCTGGCACCGGCATGTCCAGCCGACTCTCGCGCCCGTGGGAGCGAGCGTTTCCGCGAGTGGCGCCGGCGCTGGCCACCGTGGCGGCGGCGTTCGCGTTCCTCTATTGCGCCTATGTCGCGATTCGCTACAGCGGCCAGCGCCTGCTGGACATGCACTCGTTCCGGCAAACCCAGACGGCCCTGACCGCATTCTGGGCCTGCCACGACGGTTTCAGGCTGGACTACGAGACGCCGGTGGGCGGCGCGCCGTGGTCCATGCCCTTCGAATTCCCCCTGTATCAGTACTTGGTTGCCCTGCTGTCGTGTCGCACCGGCTTCGGGCTGGAGCGCGTCGGCCGGCTCCTCAGCTTCGCGTTCCTGGCGGCGTGCGCTCTGCCCGCCGCGCGGATCGCGCGCAGCTTGTACGGAAGGTCATGGTGGGAGCATTTCGCGGTCTTCAGTGCCCTGTTCTTCTCCGCGCCGCTGTACGTCTACTGGGGTCGGGCGTTCCTCATGGAGACGGCGGCGTTGTTCTTCTCGCTCTGCTTCGTGTCCTATGCCATCAGCATTTGCCAGGGCGAACATTCGGGGCGAACGGCGGCGCTGGCCGGCGTCTCCCTCACCCTAGCGATTCTGCAGAAATCGACCACCGCCTTGCCGCTCCTGCTCGTCTTCGGCCTCGCCATCTCCCTGAGGGCGATTCGCGACCTTCGCGCGCAGGGCGTGCGTTCCAGCGGCCCTTGGTTCGGCATCCTGGCCGTGGCCGTGCCCTTTCTCCTCGGCGCGGGCTGGGCGCGGTTTGCGGACGCGGTCCGGGAGCGCAATCCGCTGGGGCATTACCTCACGTCGAAAGCTCTGCTCGCCTGGAACTTCGGTTCTGCCCGAAGTCGAGTCGAGTGGCGGCTCTGGGACGACGTCATCTGGCAGCGCACCACCGTGGCAAACGCGGGCGGCTGGCTCGGACTGGCGACCATGGTTGCCGGGCTCGTCCTACTCGACGCCAAGCACCGAAAGTCCATCGTCGTCGGCGTGCTCCTGTTTCTCCTCTACTTCATGGTCTTCGAGAACCTGCACTTCGTCCACGACTACTATCAAGTCGCGAACGGCGTTTACCTCCTCTTCTCGGTAGCGATCGCGCTCGGCGGGATCCTGGTACACCGAAATCGCATCCTGGGTGGCACGGCAGCCCTGGCCCTCCTCGCCCTCCTGGTGGGCAACGTTCGGGCCTTCCGCGCCGGCGGGAACTACCGAGAGATGCTCGTCCGGCACGAGGGCAACGATCCTGTCCTGGCGGCGGCCGCCTTCGTGGACCGGAACACCGATAGCGCAAGGCCGATCGTGGTGTTCGGCGACGATTGGCATAGTGAGCTTCCCTTCTTCAGCAAGCGCAAGGCCTTCGTGGTCCCGCACTTCTTCCCGGAGTACGACGACGTGCTTCGAAACCCGGCCCGGTACGTGGGCGAGGGTCCTTCGGCCATGCTGGTTTGTCGCGAGGATCGAAAGCCCGAGGTGGAGCTCAAGATCGAATCGTCGTTCAAGCCTTCGGCCGTGCAGCGCCTGGACCTGTGCGACGTGTTCCTGAGATAGGCTTTGTCGTTCCGGCCCCTGCCATCACCTGCCGCTTCGGAGGGCGAGCCCAAGTGCGCCGTCCTTCCGGGGCGCCGCATCCGACGTCGCCGGCACCGTTCCCTCTCCAACCCGGTGCGCTGTTGAACCCTCGAGCCCGACCGCCTCGCCCATCTCCCTTGCCTTTTCCACGATCCCCTTGAACTTGCTCGCGCGGAAAGCCGCCCAATAGGCGCGGTGAAGAAGCGCTCGCTCCTCGGGAGGGATAGCGAGCTCCGCATCCATGCGCTTCCGGACGATCCGATCGAGCTCTCGCGCCGAGTGCATGACCACGTCATAGGCCGCGCCAAAGCGACTCCATCCTTCCGCGGCCTCGCGCACCTCCGTCCACCTCCGAACCTCGGGCGAGTCGTGGATCCTGCTGAACACGAGGTTCGACTGACCCTGCCGCCACAGACGACGGCAAAAGTCATCGAACCCGACGCCCCGCACCATCGCCAACACCGCGCGCGGCTCGTAGACGACCTTGAATCCGTACCGGGACAGCCTGAACGCGAGCTCGATGTCCTCGCATCCAAATCGGAAGATGGGATTGAAGACGCCGTTGTCGATCAGGAACGATCGCTTGCAGGACGAGCGCCCGCCCCAGAAATGACCGAAGTCGAGAAGCGCGCCCGCCTCCAAGGTCCCGTAGGAGAAGAGGAAGCACCCGACCTCGGTCACGAAGTGCATGAGCGGATCGGCCACGAGGGCCGGGGCGAGCCGGGTATGACCGAGAATCCCGATCGACGATGACGGATGCGTCCGGTGCGCTACGACGTGCGCCTCCAGGAGGCCCGGGTCAGCCACGTCGTCGTCGTCGAGGAAGAGAAGGAGCTCGCCGCGAGACAGGAAGATCCCGTGATTCCGAGCGGAGGCGAGGCCAGCGTTCCGCTGATACGAGTAGCGGAGCGGGAGCCGGGTCTCGAAAGCGCGAACGACTTCACGGCTGTGGTCCTCCGACCCGTCGTCGACGACCACGACCTCGAACCAGCTGGGTTCGAGCGTTTGCTCGCAGAGGCTCCCGAGCATCTGCCCGAGGAGGTCTGCGCGGTTGAGCGTGCAAACAACCGCCGTCAACTTGGGAGCTCCGCCCATGTTCCTCGCCTCGCTCACCGAACGTACGCCTCCCTGATCGTGAATGCCTCGCTCTTGGATAGGTGAGGACGCGACGCCAGGAACGCCTTCATGGCGGAGTCGGCAGCGCCGTGTTCGTAGAACGCCACCGGCTTTCGGAGATCGTGGCCAACTGGGGTCGCGTCGACGATCCCCATCCGCTTTCCAGCCCTCTCCAACAGCACCGGCCATACGAAGTCATAGCCCCATCCCATGGGCGATGATTCGTCGAAAGGGAGAAGCAGCCCCACCGCGTCTCGCCGGATGGCGAAGACCGGGCCGATTTCCACGAACCGAGTCCACCGCGCGTCCAGGCCATCTAGTTGCTCCACCATGGAGTGGTCGATGAAGCTGGCGTGGGAACGCGCCGGCTGCGAGAGGGCAAGGTCGTAGTGGCTCGCGAGCTCGAGATACCGGTCCAGAAACCCGTCCGGCAGAGCGATGTCGTCGTCGCAAACCAGGACGAACTCGTAGGAGCCTACCGAATCCGGTCTCACGATCCTGTTCAGGAGCGTGAACTTTGGCGTCGGTTCCGACACTCGCAGCGAGGTCACGGCTTCGAGACCAGGGGGGGGTCCTTTCGCGCCGAGTGCGATCCATCGCTGGTCGACTCGCCACTGTTGGCTGCGCGCCAACTCCGCCGAGATTTGGGCGACCCGGTTCTCCCGATCGGCAAGATAGATCCCGGCGACGAGTACCTGGCCCGCCCGGGAGGCTCCCGAGGCACTCACCGGCGCCGTCCCGGCCCATCGGCGTCCACCCGCAGGCCGTTTGGCGGGAAAATGCCCTTGAGCCGCCGGAAGACCGGCTCTTCGCCGAAATGCTCGGACACGTGGCGCAAAGCTTCGCGGGAGATGCGCGACCACAGCGATGCGTCGCGGTAGATTCGCACGACGGCCGCGGCAAAGGAAACCGCGTCGTCGGCGATGAGCGCATTCTCCCCGGTGGTCAGCATCATTCCCTCCGAGCCGATGGAGGTGGTCACCACGGGTAAGCCATGGCCCATGCTCTGGCCGATCTTTCCCTTCATCCCAGCGCCGTAGCGCAGCGGCGACACGAACACCCGGCTTCTCTCGAACAGCGGCACCACATCCCGGACGTATCCGTGAACCCGGACCGCCGCGGAGGCGAGGCGGGTGACGCTCTCCGGGGTCTTGCTGCCGACGATATGGAGCATGACGTGGGGAAGGTGTTCCCGTATCAGCGGGAGGATCTCGCCCACAAACCACTCCATCGCATCGATGTTGGGCTTGTGCTCGAACCCCCCGATGAACATCAGGTCGTCGCGCGCTTCCCAGACCGGGAAGGTGCCCACCGTCGCGTGGATGTTCGGGATGATCTCCACCTGGACTCCGGGGAACTCCTTCTCTACCGTCCTCTTCTCCTGTGGGGTTATCGCCAGCACCAGGTCGGCGCAGGTGCAGGCAAGGCCCTCCAGTCGTCGATACCTTTGAGCCTCGACAAGGCTCAGCGCCTCGCCGCTCACCTCGGCTGCGCGCTCCAAGCGAACCCAGTGAAGATCGACGGTGTCGTAGACGACGCGGGCGCGCAGGGCATGGGCGCGAACCAAGGAGAGGTACCGATCCGCCACCTCCGGCCGCGACAGCAGGACGGCCGCGTAGTCCGGCCCATGGTCCTCCAAGTGTCTGGACGCCTCCGCGCTGCCGTAGAGGATGTCGACGCCCAACTCGAGAATCGCGGTCTCGTAGCTCGGCATGCGCAGCTCGCTGTCCGAAACGAACGTGACCTCGTGGCCAAGGCGCCGGAGGAGCTTGAGGATGGCGAGCATGCGCACTGACCCGGAGTCGTGGTCGGGCGTGAGCATTCGGTGATCGACCACCAGGATCCGCTGCGCCCGCGCGGGGTCCGCGAACTCGCCGGCGCGGTCGAGCAGGTCGGTCGCGACCTGCGCTTGGTTCCTTTCCTCCGGCGGTGGCAGGCACGGTCTACCCGCGGCGTGACCCCACCTCAGGTAATGCACGAGAGGCGAGAGGCCCGAGGCCAGGACGTCAGAGTTACCGCGAGCGTAGAAGGCAGGGTCGAACCCTTGGCTCGGCAAGAGTCCACGGGCCTCGCCTTCCCGGATGTAGTGGACGAGCGGGTTCTTGCCGTCGGCTGCCACCTCCGGATACCTCGCCAGGTAATCCGAGGTATCGAAGAAGGGGTTGGGGTCCAGCCCGGCGGAGGCACCGTGCCTGAGATAGTGGATGACGGGATCTCTCTTGGCCGCTCTGCTGCGAGGGCGCTGCCTCAGGTAGAAATCCTGTAGGAAGAGGCCGGATCGGCGAATGAGGCGGGCGTACCTGCGTTCGCGAAGACGGCGGCCGAGCTGGAGCGTCAGGCCCCAATAGAGGAAGAGCACCCCCACGCGGAGGGAGTGGCCGATGCGACCCGGAAGGCCTCCAAGAGACCGCGCCAGATCTTCCGTCGATCCTCGACCGAGTTTGGCGCGGGCTCTCTCGAGCTCCGTCTTCAACCGCGCCGCTTCCTGACTCAGGGAGGTGGCCACTTCCGTCGCATGGGCTCGCGCCTTCGCGACGTCCGACTGAGCCAAGGCCACCTGGGATTCCGCGCGGACGCGATCGGCGACCGCGCGGGCGCGATCGGCGACCGCCCGCTCGCGAGTTGCCGATTCCTGCTGAAGCTGCTCCGCGAGCAAGCGCGCCTTCTCCCGAGTTCGTGCCAGTTCACCGCGCAGGGCCACCAGCTCTCCCAGCGAGGCGAACACGCGGCGCACCCCTTGGTCGCTCCCGAACCCGCCCGTCACGAGCTTGCCGATGTCCGCAGGAACGTCCGGGCCGACGGCCAGAACGCCCAGGCCGTGCCCGTGGTGAAAGGCGAAGCTCGGGTAGCGATTCTGGACTTCTTCCCACAGGCGCCAAACGCCGAAGTCGGCTTCGCGCACGCTGATGTCATGGAACAGGATGACCCCCGTAGTGCTCATGAGCGGAAGCCAGATCTCGAAGTCGTGCCGTACCGCGTCGTAGGTGTGCAGACCGTCGACGTGCAGGAGGTCGATGGAGCCTTCGGCAAAATGACGGGAAGCCTCGTCGAATGTTTCCTGAAGGAGGCGAGAGAAGCGCCCATACCGCTCATCGTGGTACTGCCTCAACTCTCGCAAGATGTCCTCGCCGTAGTACCCCGCCTCGGAGTCCCCCTTCCAGGTGTCGACGGCGAAGCAGGCGGTGGGGAGGGCAAGCTTGTCCACCGCCTGGCAGAAGGCGGCATACGAGTCCCCGCGGTGCGTCCCGAGCTCGACGAACACTCGCGGCCGGACGGCCTCCGCGCACCAGAACGCAAAGGGAATGTGGGTATGCCAGCTCGTGACGTCGGTGAGCCGCTCGGGCACATCCAGGACGAGTCCCTGCAACAAGCCGCCCAGGTCTGCCGCCTCTCGACTCTGCATTTCGCGAACCGTGCGCCAAGCTATTCGATGCGATGCCCGCAGTCAAAAGGCAAGGTCTGCGGGTCCTCCCCCGCGCGGCAGTCCGGCCACGGGAGCTTGTCGGTGTTGCCTCCGACGGGCGTTGATCCGGCGCCATCTTCCTTTCTCGCGTCGGCGCTCCGCTCAGCACGTCGCACGCAGTTCGGTGGAGCCCGGATCCCCTCCCTTGCTGCATCCCGAGGGTATGAAGTCCCCCCGGACGTGTTGGGCCTCGAGCGATCGCTTGCAGGTTCGCCCTAGGGGCGCCGTCCGACGACCCGGGTGGTCAGGGGAACCGGATCGGTATCCCGTCCGGCCAGCTGCACCTGCCAAGGCGGGAAGACACCGAGGGTCGAGCCCGTGGCTCCCGCGTTGGCCCGGGTCGCGAGCCAGGTAGCGTCGACCAGTTCACAGCCCTGAAGGCGCAGCCGGATGGCCAGCATGTGCTCGTTCAGGATGGCCAGTGCCTTCGACTCGAAGAGGGGCAACGTCGTCGGGGACAGCGCGAAGCGGGAGTGCCACTTCGTCCCCTGCCCTGTCCCTTCCCCGGTGAGCCAGCCCCGAATGAATTGCCGATAATTCTCGGACAGGGGCGCGGTGGCGCGAAAGGGGTCTCGCGCGTCTCCGGAGAAGAAACGGCTCGCGTCCGTAACGCCGACCAACGAGCCGAGCGCCACGAGCTCGGCTGGGGGAACGAACACGAAGGAGCTCCGCAGCCACGATTGCGAAGTGTGACCCATGAGCTCGATGGGCTCGTCGTAGCGATCGATGTGTCCTACCGCGGCCCGGCGCCCGGCGACGAGTTGCAGGACGCGGAGGTCGAGCCTCTCGATGTAGCGCACATAGAGCGTTCGAAACGCCGACGTCACGAGGTGCACGAGGTCGTAGTCGCCGAGAAGATCGCCGACGGACGCCAGTCCCTCGTCCCAGGCCGAGAACTCCCAAGAGCGGTTCGAGCCTGCGATCACTCCGGGGGCCTCGCTCGCCTCGACCCCTCCGGCGTTGTCGACGACGACCACGTCGCGCCGCGCCGACGGGAGATGCGCCTGGTAAAAGCCGTCGAGGTCGCTGAGCGATTCCGGGTACCTCTCGGTGCCGTGCCGAGCGAAGAGGACGAGGATCCGCATCAGCGCATACCCGCAGGGGTTTCCTGCCCCCTCGTGGTTAGGGCGGGGTCCGAGCGGGAATTGTCGACTCCGCCCATCTCATCACCCGCTCGACCATGCTCGAGAGCGAGAACCGCTCGAGCGCGGCGGTCCTTCCCCGGGCCGCAATGCGCTCTCCCCAGCCTCGGTCCTGGCGCAGTCCCGCGACAAGTCGCGCCAACTCCTCCTCGTCGTCATAGTAGAGGACCTCGACGGCGTGCTCGAGCAGCCCATCGACCTCGGGTATCCCGGTCCTGTTCGTCACCACGCAGCAGCCACAGGCCATGCCCTCGAGAACTCGGGTGGGGTGACCGACGAAGACCGAGGGAAGGTTCACCGAGACCTGGTACCGGTTGAAGTCACGCGCCAGGTCCCGCGGCTCTACCGGCCCCGGGTCGAACGGGATGAGGTCGATCAAGTCCCTGGCTTGCAGGAAAGCGAGCATCCGGCGCCTTTGCGCGTATTCTGCCGCACTTCGCGAAAGCTCGACCTTCCCGCGAAAGAATGCCCGGGGAAGGCGCTCACCGTAGGGGGTCGCCACGCAGAACTCGGCGGTATCGACGCCGAAAGGGAGCCAGAGAGAGGGCTTGCCGGATCTCTCCACGAGTGGCCGGTCCAGCACGTCGGCAAACACGATTCCGTCGCACAAGCCGGCCGCCGAGAAGAACGCGGTCTCCATCTCGTCCGATCCCGTGGTGCGGGTGCCGGCGAGGAGCGACTCGTGCGCGTAGAGCAGCCTCTTGGCCCTCGTCCTCTCCCACCGCCTGCGCCACCTCTCTGACCGGTGGAGCATCTGTGAATGCCAGTCGAATCCCATCATGAGGATGGTGTCGCCCGGCGGAGCGCGCCGGAGGTAGGCGGCGAGCCCGTCATCGTCCTCCACGTCGTCGGCGCCCCATTGGGCCACTGGCTGAATGCTGGCCTTCAGGAAACCGAGCTCGCTCGCTGCCCTGACCCAGCCGCTGGAGACGGCCGGAGCGTGGTGATACGTCGCCTGCAGTAACAGGGTCAGCGTGCCTCGCGGTGGAACCGGAGGACCGAACCACCGTGCCCAGGGAGCCCGCCCCACCCGCCGACTGTTCGCACAGAGGGAACGCCGGGGCAAGCTGCCCCTTGACGGCGCGGGGCAGCTCCGCGTCCGCCGCGGAGCGGAAGCGATGGGCACTCCTTCCCCTCGCTGTTAGTCTGCCGGGGCGAATCCGATCGACCGGGAGGCTGGTGGCAGCCTCCCACTCGGCGGATCGGTGAGCCGGCCCGCGTGCGAATCGCTTTCGTCGGACATTCCTTTCACGAGACCACGAGGTCGTCGGAATTCTTCCTCGAGCTGCTACAGCCGCTCGGGCGGGTGACCTGCTTCTGGGACCACTCGTGGAGGTCGGGCCCGCCGGTCGATGCCCGGACCCTCTCCGGGGAGGAGTTCGACGCCGTGGTCGTGTGGCAACAGGAGCGGGTGGCGGAGGCGCTCGCGCGTCAGGCCCACCCGAACGTCACGTTCTTCCCGATGTTCGACAGCTGTCACGCGGAGCCCGACCGCTTCTGGTGCCAGCTGCGGGGCGTGAAGATCGTCTCCTTCAGCAGCACCCTGCATCATCGCCTGCAGAGGCTCGGTCTGCGGACGCGGTTCGCGAGGTACTACCCCGATCCGGCTCGTTGGCCCCGCGTCGACCACGGGCGAGGACTGGCAGCTTACTTCTGGCAGCGCCAGCGAGACATCGATTGGGCCGCTCTGCGCCCCGTGATCGGGGACAGCTCCTTCGACCGCTTCACCATCCACCGCGCAGCGGATCCGAGCTTCTCGGGCTTCGCTTCACCGGAGCCATGGGAGATCGAGCGGCACGCTATCCGATTCACCGACTGGTTCGCCGATCGCGCGGACGCCCTCCGGGATCTGGCACAGCACACGGTCTACTTCGCGCCCAGGCTCCGGGAAGGAATCGGGATGTCCTTCCTCGAAGCGATGGCCATGGGCTTTCTGGTGGTGGCCCCCGACCATCCAACGATGAACGAGTACATCTCCCCCGGCGTCAATGGCCTCCTCTTCGAGCCCGGAGCCCCTCGCCCCCTCGACTTCTGCCGCCACGCGGAGCTCGGGACGAGAGCGCGCGAGTGGATCGGGGTAGGTCGGGAGCGCTGGACGCGGTCGGTGCCGAGCTTGCTCGAGTTCGTGGGTAACCCCACCGCCCGCCACGCGCCTCGATCGCGCCTCCTCTCCTTCGACCCGCTTTCCTTCGACACGGGCTCCGAGCGGGATGCTTCGCCCGGCGGGGCGCTCCCGGTGGACCCCATCCACCCCAGGGCGGACGGCCGTCAACAGGCGGAGGCGGGCTCCGAGCCCGAGCCTCTCGTCACCGTCTTCGTCGTTGGCGAGGGGAGGGAGGGGGGCGAGGCGCTTCAGGCTACCGCGTCCAGTGCTGCGCGCCAGGACGCTCCCGCCGTGGCCGTCGCCGAGATGCCGCCACCGGGCGCAGGGCAGAAACGCGCCAGCCCCTCCGGGGTCTCCATCGCCGAGGCGATGAACACGGCCGCCCGCGTGGCCCGGAGCCGATTCCTTCTCCTGCTCGCCAGCGGCGAGTGGCTCGCGACCTCCGACGCCATCTCCTCCGCTCTCAAGGGTGCGCCGGCGGACGTCGACCTGATCGTGGCCACCGGCCTGGAGCGGGAGGCGAGCGCGCTCGAGACGCCGCGGACCTGCTTGGAGCTCACCGAGGCGCTCTCGCAGCTGCGGCGCGGCGACATCGACGAGCGCTGGCTCCATCGACTCCCCCGTCGCCCCGCTCTTCTCCTCCGCACCGGCCTCCTGCAGGACCTCCCGTGCCGCGCCGATCTCGGCGCGGCCGCCGACGTGGAATTCCTGTTCCGGGCCGTTGGCCGGGGAGCGAGGGTTCACTACAGCGGCACGCCCTTGGCGGTGGAGCTGCGCCCGGAGCGGACCCTGGGCGCGGAGGCCGCCCTGTTCGAAGAGCTGCGCCGGGCGCTGCTTCTCCACACGGAATCCCCGGATTCGGTCTCCAGGCGCCTCGACGCCATCTGGGCCGAGCGGCGGCGCGAGCTGATCTCGCGGCAGCCCTGGTGGCGGCTCGCTTCGAGGCCTCTCGACCGCGACGCCGTTCGCGAGGTCAAGCAGCGCATCCGCACGTGGCGCCGCCGAATTCAACGTCGCCTGCGGGGCGCGCGAGGACCGGGGAAGAACGTTCTGGAGCGTCCGTGATCGTGAAGCGTCCTCTCGGGCATCGAGCCATTTCCCTCGAGAAAGACGTAGCCTCTCGCTCGTCGCGGGCAAGGCGGCCGTCACCGAGCCAATAGCTCGCGCCCCGCCGGCGATCCGCCCTCGGCGTACCTCAACTCGACCCCGCTGTAACCGCGGCGAAGTGCTTCCGTCGCGATCCACGCGATCCGCTGCGCGGCATCCACAAAGGAGAGCCCCTCGGGTCGCACGTTGGACACGCAGTTCCGCTCGGCATCGACCCTGCCGCACCTCGGTGCGTGCGTGATGTAGATGCCCAGGCTGTCCGGCGAGGACAGCCCCGGTCGCTCCCCGAGAACGACCACCGCCAGCCGGGCACCGAGCCGCTCCCCGACGTCATCGCCGAGAGCGACCCTCCCCTGCAACGCGACGACGGCGAGCGCACCTACCCACGGTGGCCCTCGATCCCGCAGTGCCTTCAGGAGCGGGAGCGAGTGGCGCTGTACGGCCAGCGCCGACAGGCCGTCGGCGACGACGACCACCACCTCGGGTGCCGGCCTGCCGAAGGTGGCGAGCGCGGCTGCGCTCTCCTCGTCGAGCCGCCGCCCCTGATCGGGCCGGGCGAGGTAGCTCTGGCGATCGCGCGCGGAGCTGCGAACCTGCAGGACCGGGAACCCGATCTCCACCAAGCCGGAAGCGAGCGCGGGCGCGTCGAGCGCCGCGTTCACGGCGTCCCGCGCCCGAGCGTGTGCGAGACCGAAGCGGAGGACTTCCCGGGTCGGCAAGCCCGACCCGGCGCGCCCCAGGGCGATGCGCGCCGGCGTATAGCGCCTCAGGGCCTCCCAGCCGTCCGGGAGCGCGATCGCGAGAGGCGGTCGCCTCACCCGGCCAGTTCCTCGGCCGCTGCGAGCAGGCGGTTGGCCCCGCCGGGAGGCAGGAGCCGACCTTTCTCGTCGGCGAGGTCCATGCGCGCGAGCCACTCCTCGAACTCTGGAGCACGCCGGAGCCCCAGGACCTCGCGCAGGTAGAGGGCGTCGTGGAAGGAGGTGCTCTGGTAGTTCAGCATGACGTCGTCCGCCCCGGGCACGCCCATGACGAAGGAGACTCCGGCGACCCCGAGGAGAGTGAGCAGCGTGTCCATGTCGTCCTGGTCGGCCTCGGCGTGGTTGGTGTAGCAGACGTCGCACCCCAGCGGGACGCCGAGCAGCTTGCCGCAGAAGTGGTCCTCCAGTCCCGCCCGGGTGATCTGCTTGCCGTCGTAGAGGTACTCGGGACCGATGAAGCCGACCACGGTGTTCACGAGAAAGGGCCGAAAGGCGCGCGCGACACCGTACGCCCGGGCCTCGAGGGTCTGCTGATCGACGCCGGCGTGGCTCGACGACGAGAGCGCGCTTCCCTGTCCGGTCTCGAAGTACATGACCTCCTCGCCCAGGGCGCTGCGGCGTAGCGAGAGCGCCGCCTCGCGCGCCTCGCGAAGGACCGAAAGGGTCACGCCGAAGCTCCGGTTGGCTGCCTCGGTCCCCGCGATCGATTGGAAGACCAGATCCACCGGCGCGCCCAGCTCGATGGCCCGCAGCTGGGTGGTCACGTGGGTGAGCACGCAGGACTGGGTGGGGATGGCGAACCGGGAGATGACGTGATCGAGCATTCGCCACAGCTCGAGAAAGCGATCGAGATCCTCGCCGGCCGGGTTCACCCCGATGACGGCATCACCGGCCCCGTAGAGGAGGCCATCCAGGATCGAGGCGGCGATGCCGCGCAGGTCGTCGGTGGGGTGGTTGGGCTGGAGGCGAACCGCCAACCGGCCCTCGAGCCCGACGGTGTCGCGGAAGCGTGTGACCACGCGACACTTCCTGGCCGCCAGGACGAGGTCCTGGTTCCGCATCAGCTTGGAGACGGCGGCGGCCATTTCGGGGGTGATCCCCCTGGCGACCCCGGCCAGCGTCTCGGGCCCGGTCGACTCGAGCAGCAGCCAGTTACGGAAGTCGCCCACCGTCAGCGAGGCGATGGGCTGAAACGCGTCGTGGTCGTGACCATCGAGGATGAGCCGCGTGACGTCGTCGCTCTCGTAGGGGACGACGGCCTCGTCGAGGAACGTGCGCAGCGGAAGGTCGGCGAGCGCCATCCGGGCCGCCATGCGCTCCTCCGCACTTCGGGCCGCAATGCCCGCGAGTGCGTCCCCGGACCGTGCCGGGCTGGCCTTGGCGAGCAGGTCCTTGAGGTCCGAGAACCGCCAGGCAACCTGGTCCACCCTGCAAGAGTAGGACATCGTCTTCCCCCAACCTTGCATAGAACGGTCCCGGCGGGGCGGCAACAGCCGGCCCCCCGGCGCGGAGCTTCTCGGCTGGTGACCCTAGAACGGGGCCGGGGCCCGAAACGTCGCCGAGGGCAGCGTGCCCGCGCACCAGCGGCGCGCCCGCTCGAACAGCCCCTCGTCCCGGAAGAACAGGACGTTGCCCCAGCTTCCCTCTGGCGACTGGCCGAGCCCGCTGAAATAGGCAGCAGCCCCGTCGCCCCACTGGCGGAAGATCACGAGGTGGCGCGCGTAGCCGCGCCTGCGCATCTCCCGCACCATCTCGTCGAGGCGGCTGCCCGGACAATCCCGGGCGAAGGGGATGGCCGGGTCCCAGAACTCCGCCACGACGAGGTCCGGCCTCACGTCCCCCATGCCGCGAAGCACGTCGAGGTCGTGCCCCTCGGCGTCGACCTTCAGAAGCCCCACCTCCGACTCCACCTCGCCGCTCCGGCGGAGGCTCTCGAGGCTGCGGACCGTCACCCGAGCGGTGCGCTCGAAGGGCAGGTCCTCCGGCATCGGGTGTGGGGTCAGGCTCGAGTAACGGTCGGCATCGCCGTAGCGGCGGTCCTCGGAGCGGTCGACGGGGATGTGGAGGTCCCCGGTCCCGTCCTCGGCTCCCGCCGCGCACTCGTGAACCCGGACCGCACCGGCGAACCGGTCGCGCAGCCGGGCCGCCGCCCCGGGGTTCGGCTCGAGCGCGTGGACCTTGAGCCCGGCGTCGAGGAGCACGCGGCTGAACTCTCCACCGTGTGCGCCCACGTCGACGGCGGTCTTGGCGGGCAGGTCCGGGGCCAGGTAGGCGAGGAGGCCGAGCTCGGGAGTGACGAGCTCCACCGACCTCGTGTCGAGAGTCCGCGCCGGCAGCTCCGCGGCCGGAGGAGGGACATCCGCCGGAAGCGGGCGCTCGCCGGGCCGGACCTCGGCCAGGCGCGAGAGGATCTGCCCGTGCCTCTTCGATCCCAGGACCGCCTCCTCCTGCGCTCTCTCGACGAGGAAAACGAGCGCCTTCAGAATGGCGGTGTCGTTCGACACCCGCGAGGCGATGAGCGCGTCGCCGCGAACGGTGCCGTCGCGCGCTTCGGCGAAGCGCTCGCGGACGCTCTTGCGAAACCGCTTCCACCGCTGGTAGAGCGGCGTCCTCTTGATGGAGGCCACGAAGCCCAGAGAGCTCCCACCTTTCCTAGGGCGGAGGGACGAGTTCCTCGAATCGCCGGTCGACCGGCTCCCCCGCCTCGACGGATCGCCACAGCCAGTCCACCGCGCCCCTTGCAGATAGCACGGAGGCGAGCCGCGCGGCCCGGCTTCTCATCGCCCGCTGGGTCTCGGGGCGGCAGACCTCCTCCACCGCGCGGCGAAGTGGCTCCGCCTCGTAGGGAACGGCGACGCCGGTGCCGGTCCGGACGACGAAGTGGGCGGCCGCGGTCTCCGGGTGGCCGACCACGATGACCGGCGCCTGCGCGGTGGCGAGGACGTAGGGGATCCGGCTCGGCAGGCTCAGCCGGGCGATGGCGCGCCTGTCCTCCGCGTCGTCCAGGAGGCCCGACGGGACCACGACGTAGGGGGCACGCCGGAGGCGCTTCACGTACTCCGCCTCCTCCAGAGCTCCGCACGCCCGGATGCCGTCGGCGGCGACCTCGTCGACGGAGTAGCGGCACCAGGCAGTCTGGAACCCACTCGGGCTGTACCAGTCGAGCTTCAGGCCCGCGCCCCGGACGGCCCGCCGGAGGTGGTCGAGCCAGCGCCTTCCCCAGATGTTGCCGACGATGGCGCCTTCCCCGCCGGGGAGCTCGGGAGCGACGGTCTCGAGCACGAGGTGGGCAGGGACCACCGGGGGCCCGAGCCAGAAGGGGACGCCGAACTTGGCCCGGTAGGCGTCCCGGAGCTCGGGGGAGATGCCGAGGCGGAGGGAGGACTTGGCGAGGAGCTCGGCGAGCAGCTCGTCCGGGATCCCGTCCTCACAGACGTTCCGGTCGTCCATGATCCAGGTGCAGAGCGGGGCGCCGGAGACGTCGCGGAGCGCGATCGCGCTCCGCACGTCGTCCACGTAGTAGGGGCAGCACAGGATGCGCCGCACGTTCATGCCGCCCAGCGCGCGCAGGACGGTCGCGTACACCGCCGGGCGGGGAGCCTCCCCGTGGATGAGGCGCAGGCAGCGCTCCCCAAACGCCTGCTTGCCCCCGAAGTGGTTGTCCGATCGGACGACCGCCATTCCCTCCCCGCTCCCGAAAAGGGTCTGCAGGAGCGCTCCCACGCCGTGCTTCTCGTTCACCTCGATATGGGTGACCACCGCATCGAACACTGGCGACCGCGTCGCCGCGGAGCGGGTACCACCCGGCAGGAGCGCCTCCAGTCGGCCGCGAGCCTCGAGCTGGTCCTCGAGATCCGTCATGGAGCGGCTCTCGCCTCCAGGTTCCTCTCCTCCGCCACCCCGCCCCACAGTCGCTCGAACCGATCGTCCGCCGGCCTCCCCGACTCGAGCGAGCGGAGGAGCCAGTCGCCGATCCTCGCCGCGGAGAGGACCGGGGCGAGGGCGGCCGCGTTCCGCCTCATCCGCAGCTGCGTCTCCGGGCGGCAGAGCTCGTCGATGGCCCGCCGCACCGCGTCCGGCTCGTAGTCGCTGACGAGGCCGACGTCGAAGCGCTCCACGAAGCGGGCTGCCGAGGTCTCGCGGCTGCCGAGGACCAGGGAGGGCGTGTGGGTGGTGGCGGCCGCGAACAGGATCCGTCCCGGCAGGCTCAGGCGGGCGGTGGCGGCGGCATCGTCGACGCCGGCGCGGAGCGTGCCACTCGGGACGATGGCGTACCCGTACTCGCGGAGCTGGGCCACGAGCTCCGGCTCCGGGACGATCCCGTGGGCGCGGACGCGTGCGCGTGCCAGCTCCGCGGGGCGAAACCGGAAGTACGGCGATCGGTGGTTGCCGTACCAGTCGGTCTCGTAGCCGGTACCGGCGAGCGCCCGGCAGGTGAGCTCGAACCAGCGCTTGCTCCAGAAGCTGCCGCACATGGCACCCGTCCGCATCTCGAAGCGGGGGCCCGACGGGACGCGCAGCTCGGTGGAGATGAGCTCGTGGGGAACGACCGCCGGCAGGAGCCAGAAGGGCATCCGGTACTTCGCCTGGTAGGCCTCGCGCAGCTCGGGGTGGGTGGCGAGGCGCAGCGAGCACTTGGAGAGGAACTCCGCCATGAGCGCGTCGGGGATCCGGTTCACCGCGACGTTCTGGTCGTCCATGATCCACACGCCGAGCGTCGCCCCGTAGAGCTCCTTGAGAGCGATGGAGGTGAGAAGGTCGTCGGCGACGAGCGGGACGCAGAGGGCCCGTCGCACCGCCCTCGCCCCGACGGCCGAGAGCACCCGGCCGAAGGCGCGCGCCCGACCGTCCCCGTGGTGGAGGACGAGGCTCGCCTCGCCGAAGTCGTGCTCGCCGCCGTAGTCGTCGCGCGCGCGGATGGAGAGGATGCCGGCGTGACCGGCGAAGACGCGCCGCACGAGCGACCCGGTCCCGTGCCGCTCGTTCATCTCGTTGGTGGTGACGACCGCGTCGACGACCTGCTCTCCGGGCTCGGGCCCGGGCGCCCCGACGAGCTCGTCGAGCCGGCGCCTCAGGTCCTGTTGCTGCCGGAGATCACGCCGCACCTTGGGCCCCTTCGCCGGCCAGCACCGGGACGGCGGCTTCCCCCCGCTCCTCGCCCTCGAAGATCCTCCACAGGCGGGCGTATTCGCCGCCGAGCGCCACGAGCTCGTGGTGACGCCCAGACTCGACGACCCGGCCCTCGGAGAGGACGACGATCCGATCGGCGTGGCGGATGGTGGACAGCCGGTGGGCGATCACCAGGGTGGTCCGGTGCCGCCCTCCCTCCAGCTCCATCAGGCTCTCCAGGGCGCGCTGTACCTCGCGTTCGCTCTCGGCGTCGAGGGCGCTCGTCGCCTCGTCGAGGATGAGGATGGGGGCGTTCTTGAGGAAGGCGCGGGCGATGGCGAGCCGCTGCCGCTGGCCGCCCGAGAGCCGCACCCCGCGCTCTCCCACCGGGGTGTCGTAGCCCTGGGGCAGCTGCAGGATGAAGTCGTGCGCCTGGGCCATGCGCGCCGCGTGCTCCACCTCGGACTGCGGGATGTCTGGCCGACCATAGGCGATGTTGGCGCGGACGGTGTCGTTGAAGAGGATGGTCTCCTGCGTGACGATGGCGAGTTGGGCCCGCAGGCTCGCCAGCGTGACGTCGCGGACGTCCTTGCCGTCGATGAGGATCCGGCCGGAGACCGGGTCCCAGAAGCGGGGCAGGAGGTTCGAGACCGTGGTCTTGCCCCCTCCCGACGAGCCCACCAGGGCCACCACCTCTCCCTTGCGGATGGTGAGATCGATCTCGTGGAGGACCGGGCTGTCCCCGTAGGAGAAGGTCACCCTCTCGTACTGGATGGCCTCGCGGAACGGCGGCAGCTCCTCGGTCCCGTTGTCCGGAACCGAGCTCTTGGCGTCCAGGATCTCGAAGACCCGCTCCCCGGCGGCGGCGCCGAAGATGGCGAGCTGTCCGACCCGCCCGAGCTGCTTCATGGGGGTGTAGAGCAGGAGGACGGCGGCGACGAAGGAGAAGAACTGCCCGGCCTCCAGCTGTCCGGCAAGGATGCGCGCTCCCACCCACCAGATGGCGGCGCCGAGCCCCAGCGCGGCCAGCACCTCCATGAGGGGCGATGAGAAGCCCCGGATGGCGGCGATGCGCCGCTCCAGCTTCAGCAGGCGGCGGGTGGCTTCGCGGAATCTCTCGGACTCCCACTTCTCCATTCCGAAGGCCTGCACCACGCGGATCCCGGCCAGGGCCTCGATCACGATCTCGACGATGTAGCCGAGCGTTGCCACCGAGTCACCGGTGGACCTGCGGATCCGCTTCGAGATGCGCATCACCGGGACGAGGATTCCCGGCATGGCCCCGAAAACCATGAGCGACAGCTTCCAGTCGAGGATGAAACAGTTGGTGAGCATGACGATCACCGTCAGGCCGTCGCGCAGATAGGTGGCGATGGCCTCGGTGATGGCGTTTTGCACCATGCTCACGTCCTGGGAGAACCGGCTGACGAGGTCCCCCGAGTGCCGCTTCGCGTAGAAGGCGGGAGGGAGGGTGACGAGCCGGTTGAAGAGGGCGCGGCGCAGGTCGGCGATGAGCCTCTGCGACACCACCTGCATGAGGAAGAACTGTCCGAAGAAGGCGAAGCCCTTCACCAGCGCCATGAGCACGATGACGAGGGGCAGGATGGCGAGCATCTGCCGCCGGTCGACCCTGGAGAGGAAACCCGCCAGGTCTATCCGGCCCGGTAGGAGCTTCCCGAGATGGGCGGCCGAGGACATCCTCCCGGTGAAGAGGAAGTCGAGCGCGGGCCCGAGCAGGTTGACGTAGGCGGCGGTCGCGCCGGCCAGGATCACCATGCAGGCGAGCGCCCCGATGAGCTTCCACTTGTAGGGGAGCGCGAAGCGAAAGAGACGAAGGTAGGTGCGCACGGTGCGATGGTCCTCGGGTCTGCGGTCGCGACGGGGCTCTGGCCGCCCGCGAGGCGCCCCGCCGCCCCGACCGCGACGACTAGATACCCCAGTTTGGCGGGGAAGCGCCATCCCCGCACCGGCCGCCGGTGCGCTCTTCGCCCACCCCCATGGCGAAGCGGCGGCGCCGCCGGCCACGGCGGTCGGCCGAGCCTAGCGCACGAGAATCCGGGCTTGGACGAGGTCGCTCACCATCGCTTCCGTCACCGGCGTGGCGATGTCCTCGACGGACCGGAACTTCTGCGCGCTCCAGTCGCCGGTCCAGACGGGGTCGTTCGGATACTTCCCCGCCGTGTAGACATGGACGTCGGCGGAGGCGATGGCGGGCGGCCCGTCGGTTTGCCCCAGGTCGAGGGCGGTGACGCGCTCCACCAGAACGAGGTCCGCCTTCACCTCCTTCGCGTAGGCGGCGATCCCCTTCTCGTCCATCTCTCCGTGAGGGAACTTGGAGCAGGCGGGCACCGCCTCGAAGCCCCTGGCGGCGAGCGCCTGGCTCAGCGCGTCCTCGAACCTCACCTGCTCGTAGCGCTCGCGGGTCATCACTCCCACGAAGACCCGATGGACGGGCGTGGACTCGTAGCTCGGGTCGCGGAACACGGTGCGGTTGTGGATGGTGGCGGCGCAGGAGGTGAGCGCCAGCGCGGCCAGGACCACGCCGGCCGGTCGGAGGGGGTTCACGGGGGCAAAAGAGCTCACGAGTGGTTCCGAGGGTAAAGGGAGGGCCAGGGCGGCGACAAGCCACTTTACCGCGACGCGGAGTCCCTCGCGGAGCTCCCTCCCGGGAGGGACGGCGCCGGCCGGCCGGCGGTCCGCCGCCGAGGCGCTCCATTCTCGTCAGGGCGGGCGCCAGGCTCGCAACGACCGAAGCATCCGGGTCCAGTACTTGCGAACGAACCAGCGGGGGCGCGGGGCACCGCGGAGGAGGAGCCAGGCGAATCTCGGCCCGACCGGCACCACCGACTCCCTGGCGAGCGCTTGGCCCCGGGGGATGCCTCCCGCGTGTCGGTGCTGGTTTCGAAGCTCGACGCCCCAGCGCTCGGCGAGCGCGCGGCGGCGCTTGTGAAACTCCCCCCCCAGCCTGGCGTACTGCGGGCTGCCGCCGATCGGTCGCGTGTGCCCGACCGCGACCGCGTCCACGATGGCGATGCGATCCCGCGGGACCCCGAGGAGTCTCGGCCACACGCTGTCCGACACCCACCCGGTCTCGTCTTCCGCCATGACCGGCAGGCACGCGGCGAAGGCCGCGCGCGAGAAGAGCGGACACATCACCTCGACGTAGTTCGTGAACCGCAGCTCAAAGGAGCGGTTCTCGAGGGTGATCATGTGCGAGAAGTAGGAGCCCTCCCGCAGCGCCGGCTGCAGGAGATCGAGCTCCAGCTCCCGCCGGATCGCGAAGAGCCGCTCGACATCGGCCGCGGACATATCGATGTCGTCGTCGGGAAAGAAGACTGCCTCGTACTCGAACGCCTCGGGCCTCTCCGCCGCCAGCGCCGACAGCCCCAGGCAGAGGGGCAGATTGCGGTGCAGGGAGACCCGTGCCGGGTCGCCTCGCCAGGGCGCGTCGTCGTCCCAGGCGTCGAGCCAGACGTCGTAGCTCCGCGTCGCCGGGTCGCCGATCCACCGGCGGTGGAGCGAATCGCGTCCCACCCGGCACACCACCAGGTGGCGCTTGCGAACGCCGGCGGCGGCCGCGGTGCTTGCCGGCGCGGTCGCGGTGGTGGCGGCTGGGGAGGTCACGGGAAGCGGACGGCGCGCATGCTCGCACGTGCCGTTTCGCGGCTGCAAGGGCAATCCCCGCGCCGCCTGGCTCAGCCGTTCACCGCCCTCATCCCGGCCTCGGGGTAGCGGGGCCCCGATGCGGCACCCCGGGGCGCCACCTCGTCGATGCGCGCCAGATCGCCGGGGGTGAGGACGATCCCGATCGCCGCCACGTTCTCCTCCAGGTGCCCGCGCCGCGCCGTGCCCGGGATGGGCACGACGTCCGGTCCCTGCGCCAGTACCCAGGCGAGCGCGAGCTGTCCCGCGGTGACTCGCTTCTCGGCAGCGATCTCCCGGACCCTGACCACGAGATCCAGGTTCTTCTGGAAGTTCTCTCCCTGGAAGCGCGGGGAGTTTCGCCGATAGTCTCCTTCGGGGATGTCCTCGATCCGCGCAAATCGACCGGTCAGGAATCCCCGGCCGAGGGGGCTGTAGGCCACGAACCCGATGCCGAGCCCCCGGACGGTGGCGAGGATCTCGTCCTCGGGATCGCGGCTCCAGAGCGAGTACTCCGTCTGCAAGGCGGCGATGCGGTGCACGGCGGCGGCGCGCCGGATGGTGTCCGGAGCGGCCTCCGAGAGCCCCAGGTGCCGCACCTTGCCGGCTCGAACGAGCTCCGCCATCGCGCCGACCGTCTCCTCGATGGGAACGCTGCGGTCGACGCGGTGCTGGTAGTAGAGGTCGACGTGGTCGACTCCGAGGCGGCGCAAGGAGGCGTCGCAGGCCGCGCGCACGTACTCGGGGCGTCCGTTCACCCCCCGGAACGACCCATCCTCGCCGCGCACGTTGCCGAACTTGGTCGCCAGGACCACGCGGTCTCGCATGCCGTGCAGCGCGCGGCCGAGGAGCTCCTCGTTCTTGAACGGTCCGTACATGTCGGCGGTGTCGAGGAAGTTCACGCCGAGGGCGATGGCCCGATGGAGAGTGGCGATCGATTCGGCCTCGGTGGCCCCCGCGTAGAACTCGCTCATGCCCATGCACCCGAGCCCGATGGCGGACACCGCCAGACCGTCCCTGCCGAGAGTGCGAGTGATCATCGACGACCTCCCATTCGCGAGGGCTTCTTGGCCCGGAGGGAAAGGATCCTACCTCGCGCCCCCCGCGGCGCTCCCGCCCGCCTTCCGCGTCCCTGATGGGGGACGCCGGCTCGGCAGATACAAACCGTCCGCCGCGGCATCTCCGGAAGGGGCGCGCGAGCGCTCCGCTCGCCGCGCGCGGCGCGGTCGCGCCCATGACCGGCGGGCGAGCCCTCTGCCGGCGCCGGCACCCTCCAGGGCCGAATTGGCGCTCGCTCGACGGCGGCCCACCGGTCGTCGAGGTCGGCCTTGGGCTGGGCCCCTTTGCGCCGGAGTGAAGCCTTAGCGGCACCCGCTCTCGCGGTGTGGCGCACTGCAGCAACCTCCCGTGCAGCGGCGCGCGAAGCGGACTGAGCTGCGCGTCCGTGTGGCTCCGAGAAAGGAATCGCTCCGGGAAAAGAGCCTTACGCCCCAAGCGACGGATGTTCGACCCGGACCGAGCGAGTAGGCCCCCGACCGCCGTCGCTCGACCCGTTTTCGACGGCTCATCGCGAAGGATCAGGAGGTCTCCATGAGCGTTCAGTCAAGTGGGCCTTGTCGTTTCGTGGGCCGCCGCGCGAGCTGGCTGCTGGTCGCGGGCGGCTCCGCTCTGCTGGCCCTGACGAGCATCGCCCGCGCCGAAGTCACCGGCATCACCTACACCACCACCTCGCCGATGTTCGGTGGCGCCACCTTCGGGAGTGTCGGACAGTACCAGCAGCTCGACGGCACCATCACCGGCGAGGTCGACCCGGAGGACGAGCACAACGCGATCATCCAGGACATCAAGCTCGCCCCGCGCAACTCGAACGGCAAGGTCGACTACGCAATGACGTTCTCCCTGCTCATGCCCATCGACCTGAGCAAGAGCAACCACACCCTCATCTACGACGTCGTCAACCGCGGCAACAAGGTGATCTCGGGCACGCTCAACGTCGGCGGCTCGGCCACCGCGGCCGGCGACGGATTCCTCGAACAGCAAGGGTTCATCCTCCTGTGGAGCGGCTGGCAGGGCGACGTGCTGCCGGGCGGCGGCCGCCAGATCATGACGGTGGTCCCGGTGGCCCACCACGGCGACGGCTCGACGGTCACCGGCGACGTGCGGCAGGAGTACACGCTCGCCGCGGCGACGAGCACCGTCTTCCTCGCCGGAAGCGGCGGGACGGCGACGGCGTCGATCCCCACCGCCACCCTCGACAACTCCTCGGCCACCCTCACCATGCGCGTGCTCCAGGACGACCCCAAGGTGCCCATTCCCCACGACCAGTGGGCATTCGCGGACTGCAGCACCACTCCCTTCCCCGGCACCCCCAGCGACATTCACGCTTGCCTGAAGGGCGGGTTCGACACCAACCACATCTACGAGCTCGTCTACACCGGCAGGGACCCCCAGGTGCTCGGCATCGGCTTCGCGGCGACGCGCGACCTGGTCGCCTTCCTGCGCGGCAGCGCCCCGAAGCACTGGGCCACCTCCACCCTCGTGAACCCGCTGGCGGGCGCAGTCGACAGCACCAT
>Ga0335077_10000159_pt1 | contig 68289 bp, 61 predicted proteins | sample Lox_Sample_31_FD_207151 | JGI IMG/M metagenome (GOLD analysis project Ga0335077, IMG submission 207151) | Soil microbial communities from Loxahatchee National Wildlife Refuge, Florida, United States - Lox_Sample_3.1 | ecosystem: Environmental > Terrestrial > Soil > Wetlands | place: USA... | reverse complement strand
CGCCAAAGGATGCGCGGGCGGCGATCACCGTCGGGCGCGACAGGCCAAGTTGTTTGGCGATCGCGTGATTCGATCTCCCTTCTTGGGCCAGCAGAATTACCCGGCATTTCTGGGCTATCCGTTGTGGCGTTGTTCCAGAGCGGACCAACGATTCCAACTGTCTTTTGGCGTCGTCATCAACGGGAAGAGCTGCGGCGGTGGCAAACATGCTGCCATTAAATCATAACCATTCATATTGTCAATAGTTATATGGGACGAGACACTAGCCCGAAAATCTCACAAGAAATAGCAAGGAATGGTTGAAAAAAGTGGAAAAAGGCCGCTTTCTCGGGCATAACTGCGGTGTCTAGACGTAGTCAGTGCCCGATGAAAAGAGGCCTTTTCAATGACAGAGTGTAACCAGACTCTCTTTCCATTTGAAGCTCATTTTTCGCGGCAAGTGGTCGCTCAGTTCGAGGGCAGTTGGTTAACCACCGAAGGCGGTTCTCTCTTGCTTCGTCAAGCGGATCGCAAGATCGACTTGCTGCGACGGGTGGCGCACCGTCTCGAAGAGATGCTGGCGCAACGAATTTACGGGCTGGCACTAGGTTACGAAGACTTGAACGATCACGAGCAACCACGGCAAGATCCGCTCCTCGGGGTATTGGCGGGGAAGCGCGATCTCTCGGAACCCCTGGCCGGCAAAAGCACGCTGAACCGGCTGGAACTGACTCCCGCCGGTTCCCCCGCTGGCGAACGCTACAACAAGATCGCTTACGCTCCTGAAGCCATCGACGAACTGCTGGTTACGCTGTTTCTGGAATCGCATCGAAAAGTGCCCCAGTCTATCGTTCTGGATTTGGATGCCACCGACACACCGCTGCATGGGAAGCAGGAAGCACGCTTCTTCCATGGCGACTACAACCACTACTGCTACCTGCCACTGTACATTTTCTGTGGGGACCCACTGCTCTGTGCACGCTTACGGCCCTCGAATATCGATGCCAGTGCCGGGAGCCGGGAGGAAGTGGAGAGAATGGTCACGCAAATCCGGAAGGCTTGGCCGCATACCCAAATCATCCTGCGAGCAGACTCCGGGTTCTGCCGGGAAGAGCTGATGGCTTGGTGCGAAAAACACGCGGTAGACTACGCTTTCGGCTTCGCACGAAATCCACGCTTGCGTAGAAAAATCGCCAAGGAGATGCGCCAAGCCAAGAAAGAACAGCAGCGCACCGGGAAACCGGCACGCGTGTTCTCCGAGTTCTTCTACCAAACGCGTAAGACTTGGAGTCAGAGCCGCCGCGTGGTAGCCAAAGCCGAACAGATCCCCGGCAAGGAAAATCCGCGCTACGTGGGGACCTCCTTGTCCTCTTCGGCCTGGCCGGCTCAGGAACTGTACGAGCGGCTGTACGGTGCCCGAGGGGAAATGGAGAACCGTATCAAAGAGCAACTCAGCCTATTCAGTGACCGCATGAGCACGGAGAGTCTGCGATCCAACCAACTGCGCCTGTACTTTTCCTCTCTTGCTTATGTCCTGGTGGAAGCCCTGCGCAGAGTGGGTCTCGCGGGAACGGAGGGCGCGGAGCTACAGGTCGAAACCATCCGTTTACGGCTGCTGAAAATCGCCGCCCAGGTGCGCATCACGGCACGAAGGATTTGGATCCGCTATACCAAGGCGTATCCTGGAAGAACACCTTTGTCTCGGCTTGGGCAGCACTGCGCTGTTGAAAAGCCGCCACAGCAAAACCTTGTCTCGCTCTCCCATCCACCGGTGAACTACGTCTCAACCCGACCAAAATCATAGCCCGACACTAACCGCGACCCAGGGCGCCACGTGCGAAGCATCTTTGCCGAGAAAGACGCCTGCAAACCATCCAAATCGATGCGTCGATCTTGCCCCTGGGTGGAGTCGAGGTGTGACGCGGTGGTTTAGGCGGGGCCTATCGGTTGCCGACCCTTTCGTTTGTCGGTGCCTCACTATCCTCGCCATGCTTCCGTTTCCACACCCCGCTCATCGAACCGGACGTGCGGAACGACCGCATCCGGCTCTCGGAGAAAGTCTCACGATGTCGCCCACGGAAGGCTGCTGGTCCGTTTGGTGAGACGGACTAAGCCCAGTCTATCGTGGAGAACGGCGTCCGAGAACTTCTTGGTCGCCTGCCACGAGACACTGTGCTTGGTACACAGCCACTGGCGCAGCCTCTTGCGAGCATGGCGTTCCACGGCTCGGTAGGCTTTGCTGACGGGTCCAAGACAGAAGTAGTTGGCCCACCCAATCATCGTGCGGTTAAGCTTCGCTACCACCAATTCCTGGTCCAGCAGGATTTGATCTCGTCCAGTCATCTCACTAATCGCCTCGCAGATGCGGATCACCCGCTTCTTCGAGGGAACCGTGCCAAGGTACACACGACCCGTTTGCGACGAGTAGCAACGACCGAACGTATATCCCAGAAAGTCGAATTTCTCTTCCGGCAGTTTGCAGACTCGCGTCTTCGTTTCATTCACCATCAGCTTTAGCTTCGTCATGATGTCCCGCATCCTAGCCAGCGCTTCTTCCGCCCGGCCTCGGCAGCAGATCACCAGATCATCGGCGTAGTTAACGATGTGTGCAGCAAGACGCTTCTCGTGCCCGAGTTTCTTCCATCCCAGAACGAAACGACGCATGTACAAGTTGCTGAGCAACGGGCTGATCGGAGCTCCTTGTGGAGTTCCCTTTCCGTCATCCCGATTGCGCGTACTCCGATGCTTATTCCCTTTCTCGTCGGTCCCTTCAACCGGAGCTTCCAGCCACATCTTGATCAAATGCAGCATGGCCCCGTCGACGATCCGTCGAGCCACCGACTTTAAGAGTTCGGAATGTGGAATCGAATCAAAGTAGCCGCTTAAATCCGCGTCTACAATTTGTCCATGGCCGGTGTTGAGCAGTTTGTGAACATGCCTCACGGCATCCAACGCACTGCGGTCTGGCCGATAGGCATATTGCTCCGGCGGCAGGTCGGCCTCGAAAATCGGTTCGAGCACCAAAACTGCCGCCGTCTGTGCTACGCGATCTTTGATCGCGGGCACTCCTAACGGTCGTTGTTTCCCGTCTGGCTTGGGTATGTACACTCGCCGTACGGGCTGCGGTCGATACGTCCTACTTTTCAGCTCTTGCGTCAGTTCGTCCAACCACTTCTTCAACCCGTACTCCTCGATGTCCTCGAACGTTTGGCCGTCTACTCCTGCTGCTCCGCGATTCGTTTTGCAACATTCATAGGCGAATGCCATCACGTCTTCTCGGTACACCTTGTCGTATAGGGCATAGAAACGAAAGTTGGGCGATCCCTTCGCTTTGTCGTGCAACGCCGTCTGCAACTTCTGAACACTTAGTGGAGTTGTTAGGCTCATCGCCAATCCCTCGGTCCTTTGTCGCTTCTTGCGTTTCCTTTCAACTGAGGCCCCTTCCCTCCACCGGAGTTACCCGGCTTCATCGGTACTGCGAGCCCCTCCGCCATCCCACACGGCCTGGCCTGCCTCTCGCGAGTTGCCAGTTGATCTACACTACGATCACCGCTGGGACTTCCCGTGTTGCGTCTGATCCCCTTTACCTATATGCCGTCGCTACTACCCCGGCAGGTTCGATGGAAACTGTTCGCTCGTATCTTCCCATCGTCATCGGCCTTCCCCGAATCTCAGGCGGGTCGGCTCCTGCGTCACCCTTTTCGAGGCCTGCTCAGCGTTCACCTTGTTACGGCCTACAGATTTGCCAAGTCGCCTTCGCGACCTTCTGCACCGAAGGCTTCAGCAGCTTCGTTGCCTCCGCTGCTGCTTCGATTGCTACCGGGTGGAACGAACAAGTTCCCGGGCGGGTCACTCACCCGCTGTGGATCAGCGCCTTTTCACGGCGCACTGAGAAAATGCGGCTAGCGCCGGTCAACCGACGGGTGCCGGATGTCCTGGCCCTGCACAATGTAGATCACGTCTTCGGCAATGTTGGTCGCATGATCGCCTATTCGTTCCAAGTTCTTGGCCACCAGGATCAGCTCGAACGCGGGAAAAACCAGGCTCGAGTCGCCCATCATGTAGGTCAGTAGTTCGCGAAAAATCTGATCCCGATAATGATCCACCTGGTCGTCACTGGCCATCACCTTCTGCGCCAGCTCCACGTCGCGCCGCACCACCGCATTCAACGCGTTCCGCACTTGCTCTTCTACCAGTTCCGTCATGCGCGGCAGATCCACATACGGTTTCACCCGCGGGTGCCGTAGAATGCGGAGCGCGCCTTGCGCCACATTCACCGCCTGGTCGCCGATTCGTTCCAGATCGTTGTTGATGCGCGACACCGCCAGCACAAAACGCAAGTCCACAGCCATCAACTGGTGCAGCGCCAGCAGTTGCACTACACGGTCATCGATTTCCAGTTGTAGTTCATTGATGGCGTCCTCTTCGTCCAGAACGCGCTTCGCTAGCTGCTCATCCGAGTCCAGCACCGCGTGGACCGCCTGATGTACCGCGCGTTCCGCAAGACTGCCCATCCACAGCAGCCGCTCTTTCAGTTCGCTCAGGTCTTTTTCGAAGTGACGTTCCATCGCGACCTTCCCATTCGCATCTTAATTTCGATTCGTCCCAGGTCAAGCCCGAAAAACAGGCAGCTTCATCCAAAGCGGCCCGTGATATACGCCTCTGTGCGGGGATCGCCTGGGGTCGTAAATATCTGTGCCGTCGGGTTGAATTCGATCATTTGCCCCGTCAAGAAGAACCCTGTGAAATCGCTTACGCGCGCTGCCTGCTGCATATTGTGAGTCACAATCACAATCGTTGTCAGGCTCTTCAATTCAACCAGCAGCTCTTCGATCTTCGCCGTGCTGATCGGATCCAGCGCCGAACATGGTTCGTCCAGCAACAGCACTTCCGGCTCTACCGCCAGCGCCCTGGCGATACAAAGGCGCTGCTGCTGCCCGCCGGACAGCTCATAGGCGGACTTGTGCAGGTGGTCTTTCACCTCATCCCACAAGGCCGCGTGACGTAAACTTCTTTCCACGATCTCTGCTGGCGCACCCTTCATGCCGTTGATCTTCGGCCCATAAGCAATATTGTCGAAAATGGACTTCGGAAACGGGTTAGGCCGCTGAAAAACCATTCCCACCCGGCGTCTTAGCGCTGTGACGTCCTGCGACAGGATGTTCTGCTGGTCGAGCAGAATTTCGCCTTCCAGCCGCGACGTCGATACCGTCTCGTGCATCCGGTTCAAGGTCCTCAGCAGCGTCGATTTCCCGCAACCTGAAGGTCCAATCAGTGCGGTCACGCGCTTGTCGCCGATCCCCATGTTGACGTCGAACAGGATCTGCTTGGGGCCGTAATAGAAATTCAACTTCGAAACCCTCATCCGCAGTGGCAGCGAGCTAAGGCTCTCTTTCGGCGCCGAGGATGAGGCAGTCGCGGCAACGTTCACCGATATTCCCTGATTGGGCGAAGCTTGCATCTCTAGGACCTCGGCACTGCTATCCCGCGCGACAGGATCGTCCGCGCCACTATGTTGATGATGAGAATCAACGCCAGCAGCACCAAGCCCGCTGCCCAAGCTTGGCGATGCCAGTCCTCGTACGGTGACCCCGCGTACCGGTAGATCATCTCCGGCAGGGAAGCCGTCGGCTGTCTCCATCCCGGACTCCAGAAACGGTTCCCGAACGCGGTGAACAGCAGCGGCGCCGCTTCTCCCGCCACCCGCGCTAGCGCCAGCAGTATCGCGGTAAGAATGCCGCGATAAGCCGCCGGGACGATAACTGTCGCGATTGTCTTCCATTTGCTTGCCCCCAACGCCATGGCGCCCTCGCGCAGCATCCTTGGCACCGAATTCAGAAACTCCTCCGTGCTCCGCAGCGTAATCGGAATCATCATCAACCCAAGCGCGAATCCTCCTGCCAAGGTCGAGAAGCGTTTAAACGGCAGTACCACCACACTGTAGGCGAAGATTCCTATCACAATCGAAGGTACGCCATTCAGCAGATCCGCGGCGTAGCGCACGACCGATGCCACCCCGGTTCCGCTGAATTCCGCCAGATAAATTCCACCTAAAAATCCAATCGGCACCCCGACCAGCGAAGCAATCAATAGCAGCTTCGCGCTGCCCACGATCGCGTTGGCCATGCCTCCGCCTGTTTCGCCGACCGGCGCCGGAAGCTTCGTGAAGAAATTCCAGCTCACCGATGTCCCGCCGTTAAACACCAGGTATCCAAGAATCAGAAACAGCACGATGACCGACACAAAAGCGCAAACACCGGTCATCGTCAGCATGAAATCACTGACAAATCGTCGCCAACGCAGCCGCAAGTCCATTAGCTTGTCACCTTGCTGCCCTTTTGGGTCGTTACGATGATCAGGATCCGCGCCATCCCGTTCAGGATGAAAGTCAGCAAAAACAGCACCAGGCCCAACTCGATAAGCGATTGGAGATAGAGGTCCCCGGTCGCTTCCGTAAATTCGTTAGCGATCACCGCTGCAATCGAATAGCCCGGGGCAAACAGCGATGCGGCAATCTTCGGTGTGTTCCCGATGACCATGGTCACCGCCATGGTCTCGCCCAACGCGCGGGCCAATGCCAGAAAGATTGACCCCATGATGCCGGTCTTCGCAAATGGCACCACCACTTTCCACGTGGACTCCCAACGCGTTGAACCTAACGCCAAGGCGGCTTCTCGCTGATCTCGGGGTACCGACAAGAGCACTTCCCGCGATACTGAAATGATGTACGGAATCACCATGATCGCCAGCACGATCCCGGCCGTCAGGAATCCTACTCCGTACGACGGCCCCTTGAAGATCGGCAGATATCCAAATGGCTTGTTGAGCGCCGGGTAAATCACAGTCCGCGTCAGCGGCACGACGATGAACATTCCGAGCAATCCGTAAATGACGCTCGGCACCGCCGCAAGCAAATCGATGAAAAACTGCAGGGTATCCGAAATCCTTGTCGGCGCCAGTTCCGCCAGAAAGATCGATGCACCGATCCCCAGCGGGATTGAAATCAGCAACGCCACCGCCGAAGTTACCAGCGTTCCGTAGATGAACGGCAAGGCCCCAAACTCGTCCAGCACCGGGTCCCACACGTCCGTGACAAAAAAGTGGAGGCCGAACTTATGACGCGGCAGGGCAGAATTAATCCACAACTCGTACACCAGCAGTACGGTGATTAGAACCACTGACGCGGCAAACAAAAAAGTAATCAACCGCGCGATTTCATCTCCCTCACGCAGCCTGGATAGAAAAGAGCGCGAACCCACAACGGGGCCCGCGCTCTGCACAGTTGGAGTTGCCGTCGCCACGTTGTTAGTGCTTACTGAACCTTTCCAAGCGCCTTCTTTTCCTTCTCGACGACTTCCTTCGGCAGCTTTGCGTAAGACAGTTGCTCCGCATAACCCTGCCCGTCGGTCAACATCCAGCTCAGAAACCCTTTGATAGCATCCCGCTTGCCGTTGTCCTGTATCTTTGCCGGGATCAGCAGCCATGTGAAACTCGAGATTGGATAAGCCGTTTTCCCGGGAGCATTCGTGATGCTCACCCGGAAATCGTCCGGCATCTCCTTGGCCGCGCCAGCCGCTGCCGCGCTGACGCTTGCCAAGTCTGCCTTGATGAAGGATCCAGCCGGATTCTTCACGGAGCCATAAGGGATATTGTTTTGCACTGCATAGATCAGCTCCACGTAGCCAATGGAGTTCGGTGTCTGCTTGATGAGACCGGTAACGCCCTCGTTTCCTTTTCCACCAATTCCGACCGGCCAGTTTACGGAAGTCGCTTTGTTGACTTTGCTCTTCCACTCATCGCTTACCTTCGAAAGGTAATCGGTCCACACATACGTGGTGCCGCTGCCGTCTGAGCGATGTACAACAACGATGTCTTCGGCCGGCAGTTTCGCTCCCTGGTTCGCTCCTGCTATGGCTGGGTCATTCCACTTCGTAATCTTTCCGAGGAATATGCCCGCAAGAGCCTCGGGAGTGAAATTCAATGCACTGCTCACTCCTTGAACGTTGTACGTCGGCACCACCGCCCCTAACACCGTCGGAAAGTGCAGAATCGCTGACCCACGCTTGTCCTGATACGCCTTCAGCTGGTCGTCATTCATCGGACCGTCAGTCGCGCCAAAATCCACAGTGCCTTCCGTCACCTGTTTAATACCGGCGCCTGAGCCCACCGATTGATAATTGAACTGAATACCGCCGTTCTTTTGGTGATACACATCAAACCATTTCGAATAGATCGGATATGGAAATGTGGCGCCCGCGCCATTGATCAGCAGTCCGCCTTGCGCCCACACCAGACCGCCTGCCACGAGCACCGCCATGAGTAACACGGCAGTTCGTTTCATAGATTTTCTCTCCCTCATTTTTTCCGAACGTTCAGCCCAATCAAGTTTGGGCGGGCGAAGTTACAGAATTGTTACACCTCTTCGCGACTCTGTTAAAAATCAGAAATAGACCGCCTAAACCACTGTCAATTCTTCGACTTCCAGATGAAGTTTCTTCACAAGAAACGAGGGCAACTCGAAGCGCGAGTTGCCCTCGTTCACTTCAAACAACAGGAGTTGCGACCTCGCCCTACGGCAAGTAGTAGCGGAACGACGTCCACACCATGTTGTCCACGGCGTGCGGCGATACGCTGACCGTTCCCGTCAAGCCATTCGCGCCAGACCAGGTGTTCTTGTAGAAGTAGGAGTATTGGATGCCCCACTGCACGCGGCCCTTCTCGCCCTGGTAGATCTTGTTCCAGAAGCCGAGGGTCGCTTCACTGAGGTACCGGGTATCGCCGGCGCAGTTTGACCCGGCCGAAGGCGCGCTCGTACCGCTTGGCGGCAGCTCTGTGCTGCAACCCGTGTTGTTGGCATACGGCGAACCGTAACCACCGACTCCGTTGGTCACCACCTTCCAGCTGGTTTGCGTCTCGGGATACAACAAGCTGGCTGGCGGCGTTCCCGCTGTCGTTGTGGTGAGATTCAGGGTGACAGGCACCGTCGCGCTCGTACCGGTTACGGTCTGGTACCCCGTATAGGCCGTGCGCCCAGCGTATTCGCCTCCAACATACCCATAAATGTCCCACTTCGGATTGACATGCCACTCGATCGAGCCCAGCCATGTTGCGCCATGAACCAGGGCCACCGTGCCATCTGGGCGAATCGTCGCGTCGGCAAGCTGCGCCGAGCCGTACCGGCCGGTGCCGTCCCCGTATTGACCGCTCAAGCCCACGTCCACTTTCTTCGACAGGAGTGGTGCGTGTGCATGGAAGCCGACGCCTCCACCGGTGCGCGAATTGTTGTACGCGTTCGCTGCGGACGGCGTTGTGTTGGTACAACTCGGATTGTCCAGCGGCGCCGAGCCAGTCGCGAATTTGTTCGCGTTGTAGCTTCCGGTGTACACGTTACCGTTCGCGTCTGTAATGGTGACAGGCGTGGCAGTGCTCGCGGTCAATGCCGTAATGCTCACTACCGTGCACGGATAGATGCGGTTCTGGAATTCGCTCAGGATTCCGTAGATCTCGTAGTGTCCGAACCCTGGGTCGAAGGCAGCCTTCACGATGAAGTCCGGCGCCTTGTTCAACGAGTAGCCCGTTGGGTCAAACGCGTTGTACAAACCACCGCCGTTGCCCGGTGCGAATACCCACGTATTCTGCGAAACCGCGCCAGCCGCCGACGTGTACGTGCTGAATCCGCGTCCGCCGATCGTTTCCTGGGATCCTTCGATCGAAGCCGCCAGCGTGACCTTGTCCCCAAAGCTCTTCGCGACCCGAACCGCGTCGGCTCGTTGCCACGTGTAGCCCACTAGGTACTGTGGGTCGATCTGCAGCGGGAACCACTCTGCCCGGTTCGCGATACCCTTTCTGTCCTCCGTAGCCAGACTCCACATTTGGCCCGCGGAAAACGCCCAGCCATCCGCAAAGTCCACGCGTCCCCACAACTGCCGTTGACGGAACACATAGGAATTGCTTTGCCGGTTGTTCGACGTAGTGCCCGCGCCGAGGAAGTCTGCCTCATAGTAGCCCGACACTTTCGTGCTTCCAATTTTCGTTTCGGCCAACAACGTGAGGCGCGACTGGCGAGCGGTGAAATTCATTTCCGTAAGCTTGCCCGTGGAATTGTCGGAAAACGGAATGGCATTGAACGGGGTGTTGATGTCGGAACTCATCGCTCGTTGACGGTTTACGGTCGCGGCTTCGATGAACCCTCCCGGCGTAATGTTGATGCCCTTGAACCGGATGGTCGTCGGACCCTTGTCTTCGGCTGGCGCCTGCCCGGCAGCCTGCGCCGGCGACGCATTCCCTACCGCCGCGTTGGACGCCGCGATGTTTGCCACCGAGGTGTTCAGCGCGGAGGTCGTTGTCTTCACTTCCGCCGACGTGGCAACCGCCTCATTTGCTTTCACGGTCGCTTCCGCCGCGCGCGAGTTGGCAGACGCGGCCGTCTCACGCGCCTCTTCAATCCGCCGGTCTCTCTTTGCCAACTCTTCCTTCAACATCTGGAGTTGCTCCTGCTGCGCCTGTAAGGCTTGGCGCATTTCTTCCATCTCCGCCGCGATTTCCGCGTTGCTTTTCGCGGTGGCAGGCTTACCCGCCGGCGTCGTCTTTGCCGGCTGCGCGTCGGCCTCTTTTGGTGAGTCTTTCGGTGAATCCGCAAACGCCACTCCCGTCGACAGGAGCAGCGACAACATCAGTGCTGCGAGTTTTTTCATTGCTTCTCTCTTTTTTCCAAAAGATTTCGGACTTTTGACCCTGGGAAAAAGCAACTTCACCCCGGATGTGAAGGTAGTGACGCACTCTTACTGTCATATCAACTGCATGTGAATAATCCGTAACAATTGCCCAACACCCCTGTCTATTTGCCTTATTTTCAGTCGATTATAGATGTGACAACACCGCACCCGCCCCAGCGCCGATTACATGCGCAGCTGCGTGTGTGGCGGGTCCTGCAGCCTCTTCCCAAAGCGCATAGATGCGTCTTGGTTGGCCGACGGATTATCTGGCGGCTATCTCGATGTTCCCATCTGGTAGGCAAGCGCGATCTGCGCGAGCAAATACTGGTAATGTGCGTCAGCATCTTGCAAATCCGCGTCTGTCTTCTCTAACTCCGCTTGGCTGTACTCGACGATTGACCCCAAGCCCAACTTGTACCGGGCTTCCGCCAACTGCAATGCTAGATTGGCTTGTTCCTCAAGTTGTTTGGTTACCGTCAGGCGCTCGTAAGCCTTTTGTGTCTCCAGCCAGCTGTTTCGCACGTCTCGCGCCACATTCTCCTGCAACGCCTGCAATTGGTTTTTCTTGACCTCGGTCTCGAGATCGGCGCTCTTGGCACGGGCGTTGAATAAGAACCCGTTGAACACAGGAATATTGATGTTCACACCCACTGCGCCGTACCAGCTGGAAATGTGATCGTCTCTGACGGGCGCTTGGCCCACCGCACCCGCAGCATTCACCGTCGGCCACCACAAGTCATGTTCCGCCTTGCTGAATTTCGTCGCTGCCGTCACTTCTTCCTGCAACGCTCTCACCTCTGGCCGCTGATTGAGCGCTGCTTGTACCAAAGGTGCAGAGTCTGCGGTCGGCGGCGTGATCGACTCCGTCGGATCTACTGGCGCGAAACCCTGCTCGTCCGTGTATCCCAGGACCGCGGAGAGTGTCGCCAGGGAAGCCTGATAATTGCTTCGCGAGTCGAGTAGCAACAGCTTGGCCCGAGCCAGATCCACATTGCTGAAACTCAAGTCCAGATCCGATTTCAGTTTTGCATTTGTCAGCGCCTGTACCTGATCCACGCGGTCCTGCCGCGCCTTGACGGTCTGCTCCGCCACAACCTCCAGTGCTCTGGTCTCCAGCGTGTTATAAAACGCTTCATCCACCGCCAGAATGATGTCCTGCTGCGTGGCGATGGCGTTTTGATCTTCCGCCTTCTCCAGGTGCTGCGTGCGCGCCACAAGGTTGTTCGTCCGCCCGAAGTCGGTGATCATCTGCGTGACCGTGGCGCCGTACGCTGCGCGCGGATAAATCACCGGATTATTCAGATATCCGGCGGAAATACGGCTCCCTGGGTCAGAGTCCACCGCGGTCACGCCTAAATTCGCGTTCGGGTAATACGCCGATCGTGCCTCGCGAACGAACTCCCGCGCTTCCAGTGCGCGCAATTTCCCCACGGTAATATTCGGGTTTCTTCGAAGCGCGATAGCCTCCGCTTCCCGAATCGTCAGCGGACGGCTGGTCGAACTTCCGCCAGCCGGGCTGTGAGGCGCAGTTTGCGGGTGAAGGATCGCGGGAAAACTGGCGAGTGCAAGTAAAATCAGCCCGGCGCGCCGCAAGTTCATGCCGCTACCTCCGGTGTCTCTTCTTTCCGGTGCACGAGTAAATACGCCGCCGGCACCAGGTACACCGTCACCACCACCGACACCAGTAAGCCCCCGATAATCGCTCGCGCCAGCGGAGCGTACGCCTCACTGCCCGCTTCGATTCCCAGCGCCATCGGGATCAATCCCAACAACGTGGCCAGCGATGTCATGAGCACCGGCCTTAGCCTTAATCGAGATGCCATCGATACAGCCTCTTTCAGCCCTTTCCCTTCGTGGTGTAAATGCCGCGCGAACTCCACGATCAGAATACTGTTCGACACGACAATCCCTACCATCATCACCACTCCCATCAGCGACATCACATTCAGTGTCGTTCCTGTCGCCAGCAGAAACAGCAGTACACCCGCTAGACCTGGTGGCACTGCCAGCAGAATGATGAACGGGTCTGTCCACGACGAAAATTGCGCCACCAACACCAAATACACCAGCACCACCGAGAGAATCAGCCCGATGCCGAAGCTCTTGAAAGACGCACGCATTCCTTGGACCGACCCGCGCAGCTTAACCCTCACACCTTCCGGCAATTTCGTCTCCGCAATGATGTCGTCGATCTGATTGGCCACTTTCCCCAAGTCTTCCTTCTTCGGCGCCACGTAGACATCCATCACCCGCGCCAGCTGGTAATGGTCCACCTCCGTCGGCGCGGAAATGTTCCGGATGGTCACCACCGAATCCAGGAAGGTTGGGCGCAGGATTTTCGCGCCTCGCAGGGGAATCTGCTTCAGGTCCGTCAGCGTCTTCACAGAGTCTTCCGGATACTGCACCGTCAGCAGGTACGGGTTGCCGCTTTTCGGATCCACCCAGTAATTTGGCGCAATCATTCCGTTGGACGTCAGCGCCGTAATCACATTGTCCACTACTTCCTTTTGCGACAGTCCCAACTGCGCGGCTTTCTCCCGATCCACATTCAGCTCCAGCGCGGGATAATCGACGTCCTGGGGAATCAACACGTCGCTCACACCGGCAAGCTGTTTCGCCTTCGCTCCAATCTCCGCCGCTACTTCGTGTGCCGCGTTCATATCATTTCCCGCGATTTGAACATCGATGGGCGCCGGTAATCCCAGGTTCAGCACCGCATCCACCAGTCCGCCGGACTGAAAATAGGTGGTCACTTCCGGCAGTTGTTTGGCAATCTCTGCCCTCACGCGTTTCATATATTCGTAGCTTCCTACTTCGTGTCCCTCTTTCAGGCTCGCTTGCACAAACGCGGTGTGCGGAGCGGAGTTCGACGTATAGATCACCGAAAAATCCGGTGTAATCCCAATGTTCGATACGATCATCTGCAGATCTCGTTTCGGCACCACCTGCCGAATGATTCCCTCAATTTCCTTTACGTACTCCTCCGTCAGCTCCACTCGTGTACCCGACGGCGCTTTCAGATTGATCACAAATTGCCCCGCGTCCGTCCGCGGGAAAAACGCTACTCCCAATAATGGATACAACCCCAACGAAAGCAGCGAAATACCTACGAGTCCGGTCAGTGTTGCCGCCGGCCTCAGCAGCGCTTTGCTTAAACTCCGGTCGTACCTCTGCAGCATCGTCTCAAAGTAAAAGTCGAATTTCGTCGAGATCCGCCCGAACCGCGCCCCGATCGCGCCTTCCCCCACCTCTTCATCCGCCTGCTTCTTCTTGATCAATTTGGCGCAGAACAGCGGCACCACCGTCATCGCCACCACGTACGACGCAAACAGGGAAAAAACCACTGCGGTTGCCAGTGCCATGAACAGGAACCGGCTCACTCCATAGAGAAATACCACCGGGAAGAAAACGATGGCGGTCGTAATCGTGGCCGCCAGCACCGCCAGCGCCACTTCCTGTCCGCCCTTTTCCGCCGCCACCTCCGGCAATTCGCCGTTCTCAATGTGCCGAAAGATATTTTCCAGAACGATCACCGAGTTATCGATCAAGCGTGAAAATGCCAGCGCCAGACCACCCAGCACCATCGTGTTCACTGTTCCTCCGCCCGCGTTGATCGCCAGAAATGCCGCTAGCGCAGACAGGGGGATGGAGAGGAACACCGCCGCGGTGGCCCGCACGCTTCCCAGGAACAACAGGATCATCAATCCGGTCAGAACCAGCCCAATCGCTCCTTCGTTGATCAGGTTGTGAATCGCCGTTTTCACGAACACGGACTGGTCGAACACCACGCGGGTAATCAGGGTTTTCGGAATATCCACCAAGTGTTTCAAGGCATCGCGTATCCCGTCCACCACTGCAATGGTGTTCGTATCTCCGCCCTGTTTCAGGATCGGCAAATACACGGATGGTTGCCCGTCCACTCTCACGATATTCGTTTGAATAGCCTGCGCATCGATGGCTTTTCCGACATCCGCTACCATCACCGACGACTGCCCTACGGTTTTTAGCGGCATCGTGTTCATCGACTTAGCGCTCGGTGCCTGCGCATTCGAATACAGGTTGTAATCGAACGGCCCGATCTTCACGTCTCCCGCCGGCAGAATCAGATTGTTTTCGTTCATCTGCCGCACCACGTCCATCGGACTCAGTTGGTGAGCCTCCAGCTTCAACGGGTCCACATACACCATGATTTGCCGGTACTTCCCGCCGAACGGCTGCGGCACGGAGGCTCCCGCCACGTTCGCAATCTGATTTCGCACATTAAACTGTCCCAGATCGTGCAGTTGCGTCTCGTCAAGACCCTGGCCCTTCAGCGTCACAAGACACACCGGCAAGCTCGAGGCGTCAAATTTCAGCACCACCGGCGGAAGCGTTCCTTGCGGCAGTCTCCGCAATTGCGCCATCGCCAGGTTTGCGATCGTGCTCACATCGGAGTCGGCATTGCTCCCTGGTTGAAAGTAGATTTTCACCAGGCTCACACCCGGCAACGAACGTGACTCGATGTGATCCACGCCACTCGCTAACGTGAAAAACCGTTCGAAGGGATTCGTGATACTCGCTTCAATCTGTTGCGGCGGCATCCCCGAATAGAATGTTGCCACCACCACCACCGGTATATTGATCGGCGGGAATAGGTCCACCGGCATCCGCACCAGCGTCACTGTCCCCACAATCGCCACAATCAAGCAACACACCACGATGAAATACGGATTGCGGATCGCAAAGCTGGACATCAGCTCGCCCCTTCCTCTTCCAGCGACGGCAACGTGACTTCCTTCGGCACTACTTTTTCACCGTTCCGGAACTGGCTCTGATTTCCCACAATCACGCGATCTCCCTCAGCCAGCCCGCTCAACACCTCCGCGCGCCTCTTTCCTTGCAGACCCAGCCTCACCGTTCTGTCTTCCACCACGTTTTGCGCATTCACCGCCAGCACATGCGTTTCTCCCTGTTTCTGCGTCAGCGCTTCCAGCGGCACCAGAACCGTGTTTTTCCGCCCGCTGGTCTGCAAAACCGTTTCGGCATACATTCCCGGGTACAATCTGCCGTTCCTATTCTCGAAATCGATCTCTGTTTCCATGGTTCGCGTCTGTAGATCCAGCGCGTTCGCGAATCGCGAAACTGTCCCCACAATGTCTTCGTTCAGCGCCGGCACGTGGACCTTCACAGGGTCGCCCAGTCGGATCTGCGCCGCGAGGGATTCTGGTATCGGCAATACCAGCCTCAATTTCGAGATCTCCTCCAGCCGCACCACGGGCATCGACTGCGTGCTCGACGAAGTTCCCGCCGCGATCAACGCTCCCGTATCTGCGTACCTGACCGTAACCACGCCGGTGAACGGCGCCACAATCCTCGAATACGCGGAGAGCGCCGCGTATTGCTTCTCATTTGCATTCGCTACCGCCAGCGCTTGTTCCGCCGCGTTCAACGCCGCTTTCGCGCTGGAAACCTGCGCTTCGCTTTCTTGATCCTTCGCCATCGCGTCGTCCACTTCTTGCAGCGCGACCAGCCCTGGCTTCGCCTCCGATGCCTGTTTCAGCCGCTCATACATGGCGTGCGACGCGACGTGCGCCGATTTCGCTCGTTCCACGTCTCCCCGCGCTCGATTGATCTCCTCTTCTGCTCTTTTGGCCGCCGCCGTGGCCCCCGTCAATTCCGCCGCCAGTTCCGGAATCTCCAGCACTGCTAACGTCTGCCCCGTGTTTACGTGATCGCCGACATCCACGTAAATTGTTTTGATGTAGCCGGCCACCTTGGCATGGACGTCGACTTCCTGGAACGGTTTGAACTCGCCCGATATCGTCAGCGAATTCTCGATCGCTCCCCGTTGCACGCGTACAACCGCGGCACTCAATGCCCCGCCCGTGCCAGCCTCCGTCTCCGATCCATCCGCTTCCGCCTTTCCGTGGTGCGTCAACAATGCCCAGCCCACGATGATCGCTACCAGCAATCCGCCCGCTATATATGCTTTTGTTTTCATCTCTTGTTCCTGAAAATACTCCACGCACGAACGAGTTGGTACTTCACCATGGGACGACCGCCGGATATCGATCCGGTGCCGATCTGATTAGAAGGACAAATTGACGTGAATTTACAGCCTGGGAGGGGGCTTATTCCAGTACTGTGTGAAAAATTCCGCTTGTGGTGGGATCACTTCCTGCACGTCCATGCGCGACAGTTCTTCGCATACAACCTGCATCAGTCCCATGGCCGGGATGTCTATATCTAGCTCGTTCTGCGTGGTATCGCTCGAGACCGGGCTGAAAAGCTGAAGTTCCGAGGCTCCTACCGTCGCTCGGTTTCTCGCCAGCCGGTCATAGCTAATCCCATCATTCGAACCCCACAGCCCCATGAACGGGTTGTAGAGCATCAACGCGACCAGCACCAGACACATAAATGCCTGCCAATGAGACAGGCTCTCCCCTCGTCTTGGGACGGCTCTTTTCATCTGCTTCCTGTACTAAACATAGTTCGACTCATCCAACCGGTCAAGGGGATACCTCGCCGTTTGTGCCTATCCGGAAGCCCTTTGTTGCCTTTGTTGTGTGAAGCGGGGGGAGGAGAAGGGGACCGGTGCCAGGGGTGCGCCGGTCCCCAGGTAGGACGTAGAGTGAAGATCAAACACGCTGAGTCTCGCATCCGGGCGTCACATCCGAATGAAGCCCGTGTGAATTCTCCGTAACCCCAGCCGTGTCTTGATCCATGCGGCTCTCGGGCTCAGCTCGTACCGTTAGCCCGCGCCCATGCCGAACATCCAGGCCGCGCACCCAGAAAATAATGTCTTCGGCAATGTTGGTCGCATGATCCGCGATGCGCTCCAGATGCCGTGTGGCCAGCACAAATTGCATTCCCGGACTCACCAAACTCACGTCCTGCGTCATGCTCTGCAGCAGGTTCTCGAAGATCTGGTCACGATACTGGTCGACGATATCGTCGCTTTCCAACACTTGTCCGGCCATTTCCGCATTCCGGAAGATCAACGCTCCCAGGCTCCGGCTTACCATCGAACGGACCGCTTCGGCCATCGGCGTCAGTTCTTCCGGCATTTTCGCGCCCGGCATCTGGCGCAGTGAAATCACCCGTTCCGCCAGATTCACGGCAATATCGCCAATCCGTTCCAGATCGTTGGTAATCTTCAAGGCAGCCACGATCAGTCGCATCTCGTCGTCGGAGAACACTCCGCGCTTCAGCAGCCGGATGGCGTGCTCATCGATCATGATCTCCATTTCGTTGATCCGCGGCTCCAGCAGAAATACCTCTCCCGGCAATCCTGCGGTGCGCGGGCTGTCGTATCCCACAATGGCGTCGAGCGCGCGGTTCATCGCACTTTCCACGGTGCGCGCCATCGACACCAGGTAGTTCACCAGAGCGTCGTAGAGCACCACTTCTGTTAGTCCTGCCGCGGGTGTAGCCATCCGTCCCTCCGCAAGCGCACCGTGTTAGTCACACTTCCGTTCGCTAGTTTCAGCTTACGAATGATTTGTTGCTCTGTTGTAATGATTACGTGAATAGGCAAACAGAGTCCATGGCTGCTCTAAGCGGCTGGCGTGCCCCCGCGCAGCCGGCTTGTGCCGCCGGTGCTCACGCTCGCGCGAGCCGCCGCGCGTTCTACATCGAAGACTGGGATCGAAAAATGGAATTTCGAGCCCACGCCCAGTTCGCTGTCCACCCAAATTCGCCCACCGTGAGCTTCCACTAGGTGCCGGGCAATCGATAGACCCAGCCCCGTTCCGCCGGCTTCCCGCGAACGCGCCACGTCTACCCTGTAGAAGCGCTCGAAAATTCTGGGCTGATCCGCTTGCGGAATTCCAATGCCCGTGTCGGCAACCGTGAAAATCACTTCGTCGTTGCGCGCTTCCGCGCTCAGCACAATCTTTCCGCCAGGCAAGGTGTATTGCGTCGCGTTGTCCAGCAGATTCTGTAATACTTCCTGCACTCGCCGGCTGTCTGCGGCTACATCCGGCAAGTGACTCGGCAAATTCACCGATAACGTCAGCTCTTTGTCCGTTGCCCGCCGCTGCGCCGTCTCAAAACAGGATTCCACCAACTGCGCCACGCTGACCGGCCGGATTTCCAGCTCCAGCTTCTCCGCATCCATCTGCGAAAGCTTCAGCAAGTCTTCCGTCAGCCTCGCCAGCCTCCGAGCATGCTCCAGAATAATTCCCAAAAATCTCTCGCGGTTCTGCGGATCGTCGATTGCTCCGCCAAGCAACGTTTCCGCAAAGCCCTGGATCGCCGTCAGCGGCGTGCGGAACTCATGCGACACATTGGCTACGAAGTCCCGCCGGATTCGCTCCAGCTTCCGCAACGCTGTGATATCGTGCAGCACGATCACCGCTCCAGAGGTGTCGCCGGCCCGCACCGAGGCTACCGTCGCCGCAAAGAAATGTTGCCGCAGCGTGCCTGTCGCGATTTCCGCTTCCACGCGCGGCTCTCCTGCCAGCACGCGCCGCACCGCCTCGATCAGTTCGGTCTGCCGCACCACTTCCAGCAGCGAACTTCCCGAAACCGGAGGCACATCCAATCCTAGAATCTCTGCAAATCCCGGATTGGTGAACACCAGCCGCTCCGCTCCGTTTACCACCGCTACGCCTTCCACCATCGATCCCAGGATCGCCGCCGACAAATTCCGCTCTTCCGTCAAAGTCCGGATCGTTCGATCCAGCCGCCCCGCGGTCTGGTTCAGCGAAGTACCCAGCGCCTCCAGCGTGTCTCCCTTGCCGTCCGACGGAAGCGGCCGGAAATCTCCCTCCGCCACTCTTCGCGAGAATTCCCTCAGACGCTCGATGCGCTCCGTGTACGATCGCGACATCCACATCGCAAACGCGCCTGCCACAATGAAAATCAGCAGCGACCACAGCCACAAATTCCGGCGGAACACTCCCAACGGCTCGCGAAATCCCTGCATCGGCAGCGCCAATCTCACCACTACCGGCACACCTCCCGGCAAATATTCGCGCACCGCGTAATACAGCAATCGCTCCTTCACCGAGACGCTGCTGCGCTCCGAACGCCCGTCGCCTTTCTGCAAGGCGTCCTTCACCTCCGGCCGTTCTGCGTGGCTTTCCATTGTCGCCGTCTCTGACTGCGAGTCCGCGAGCACGCGCCCTTCGGCGGAAATCACCGTCACGCGTACACCGGTCGCCGCGTTAGCGGCTACCCAGGTGTTCAGCGCTGCGATTTCCTCCGGCGTCTGTGGCGAACTGCTGGTGAGCGGCAGGGGATTCAGGCGCATCGCCCGCGCCAGCGCTTTCATCTGTTGAAACTGATCAGCCTCGTAATTTTCCCGCAGGGCGCGCTCGGCAAGGAAATCCACGGCGAGCAGTACGCTCACCAGTAGCGCCAGGAACGACAGCGCGAGTTTCCAAAAGAATTTACGCTGCACGGGTCTCGAATAAATAACCGGCGCCACGCACCGTTTTCAAGTGAAGCGGATTCTCGGGATCCGCTTCGATCTTCTCACGCAGTCGCCGGACGTACACGTCCACGCTGCGCGGCGTCACGAATCGATCCGTTCCCCAAACCGCATCCAGCAATTGATCCCGAGTAAACACCCGGTTCGGGCGCGAAGCAAGGTAATACAACAACCGAAACTCCAGCGTGCTCAGCGGCACGGGTTTTCCCCCGTGGCTCACGCGGTACGACGCCGGGTCAATCGCCAACTTCCCGATTTCCAGCACCCGTGGCGCATCCGCCAGCGGCTCCGTACGCCGCAGCAGCGCCTTCACGCGCGCAATCAATTCGCGTGGGCTGAACGGCTTGGTCACATAATCGTCCGCGCCCATTTCCAGCCCAACCACGCGGTCCGCTTCATCACCGCGGGCAGTTAGCATCAACACGGGTAGCCGGTTTAACGATTCGTCCTTGCGCACTTCGCGGCAGATATCGAGCCCGGACATCTTCGGCAGCATCAAGTCCAGCAGCAACAGATCCGGCGGAGACTTCTTCAGGGCGCTCAATCCGCTCGAGCCGTCGAACGCGGCGTTCACCTGAAACCCTTCATTCGCAAGGTTATACCGGACGAGTTCCACGATGTCGCGGTCGTCCTCAATTATCAGGATGCGTTTCATATTCAAGCCACGGCCTGTTGCGCGCATCGGTAGAAGTCTACTGTAGCGCGCTGCTTTGCGATAGACATGGTCCGGTTGTTGAACCTCGAGGCCCACTGTAATTTCCAGACCAGTGTGACAAGCACGTGAACTTTCGTGGTGAAACCTGTGTAACAGGATTGTGAATGAATGGTGAATGCGGCGAGCTCTCCATTGTGAATACCCGGTAACAGGCGCGTCCGTTAGCCGGGAAAGAATCTGTAGAACGACGAGGGGAAATGGAGATAGAATCGCCTCGGTTCCGCCCACATTCGGTTCCACGTATCGCAGAATCGCGGAGGTGTGGCATGGCAACGGCAAATACCCCGCAGGGTTTGCGAGGACCTGCGGAAGTAACAAAGAAGATTACGGGATGGTACATCGCGGCGGCAGTATTGCTGATTGTGCTGGGAATCTTCGGCATCATCGAGCCGGGGATTGCGGGTTTGGGCGTTACGCTCCTGGTTGGCTGGCTGCTGATTTTCGGTGCAGTCATGCACTTCATTGCGGCGTTCAAGGGCGGCGGCGCAAAGCAGGTCATCTTTCAGGTGCTGGTCGGCCTTGTATATCTGATTGGCGGCGGCTATTTCCTGACGCATACGATCATGGCCGTCGCGACACTGACGCTGTTGCTCTCCGGAGTTATCCTGGCGGAAGGTGTGATCGAAATCGTCTCGTACTTCCGGATGCGCAGCGAAGGCGCATCGTTCTGGCTGCTCGTCAATGGCGTCATCACGCTCCTGCTGGGCTGCTTGATCTTCTTCCACTGGCCATCAAGCTCGATCTGGGCGATCGGCACGCTCGTGGGAATTAATCTAGTGATGACCGGAATTACTCGGCTGATGTTCGGGCTTGCCGCGCGGAAAGTTTTGAAGCACGCGACCGCGTAGAGCTCACAACAAACGCCGCGCTAAATGACGGCGCGTCCGCGAGCGCAACAAAGCCAAACGGATCATTGCTGTCCATCCAACACCGGTTTGTCGCCATCCCATTGAATCTGCTCGAGCGGCTTCGCCGGCGGTACGGGCTGCTGCACGGGAATCCGCAGAACGAGCTTGCCGTTGCGCGAGACCACTTCGCCGCCGTTCGCGAGAAGCACATCGAGCCCGACAAGTGCGGTATCGCGCGCGAGTGCATCCACCTCATACGAATCCGGCAGGCCTGCGAGCGTCTTGTTCCAGTAGGTGTTGTGCAGAGGATCGCGGTATTCCGCCGGGATGCCCTTGAAGCCGAGCAGCGTGCCGAGAATGCCCGCGGCATTGGCGGGATTACAATCGGCATCCTGGCCGCAGCGCGTAGCGAAGTTCATGGTCTTGTAGAAATCGCCGTTCCCATAAAGCAAGCCAATCACGACGTAGCCGCCATTCAGCTTGGCATCAATATTGAAGGGCTGCCTGTAGCCGTCGGGGCAGTGGTCGACTTCTCCCCACTTGTTTTGCACTAGGTGCCAGGTCTTCAACCAGTCGCCGGGATTCTCATCGTGCCAGCGAATCACGTCGCGGATTAATTGCGCGTACAAACTCTGCGGCGGGATGGCCTTTAATCCGTTCTCCACCACTTCCCGCACATTCTTCGCGAAAAACGCTTGCGTGTACATCGCCGAGATGAACATCCCGCCGTAGACGCCGTCACCGTAATTCATGATGTGACCCATGCGCTCATCGAACTTGTTCGACACCTGCGGCATGCCCGGTGAGATCATCCCGAAAACGTCGGACTCGATCTGGAAGTCGATGTCGTCGGCGTGAAGGTTGTAGCGCGGATTGCCGGACATGGGCGGAAGAATGCCTCTACGGATGTTGGCGAGGCCGGCGTCGTTGGCGTGCCACACCTGGCGGATCTTGGCGTCCCACTCGTGCGCCACAGTGACGGGATCGGCGTCGATGCCATAGCGGCGCAGGCAGTAGAGAAACAGCAGGTTGATATAAATGTCGTCGTTATCCGGCGCGCCGAAACTGGGATGCTCCTTCTCCGACTTTAGGATGAATTCGCGGTTGATGTGGATCTCATTGCTCTTGGCTTCTGTGGTGACTGGATCGTCGTAGTCGGACTTGTTGTCCATGTGCTCGCGGTAATATTTCATGCGCGTGGGAGAAAGCGTCCAATCGGTGATGTCGAAGCCGATGGGCGCGCCGAGGTAGTCGAATTCCCAAGGCTGGCCAAAGGTGACGCCAATCATTTTGCCGGCCCACGCGCCCTGCACCTTATCGACGTAGGTGTCCCAATCGAGTTCGCGCACGGGAGTGGGGGATCTTCTGGCGGCGACAGGTTCAAGCGAAGAGGTCTTGTCTTGTGCTGAAATCGTCAAGGCCAACAGGAGAAAGGTGCTGACGATGAGGAACAATCGAACGAGCCGGGTCATGAGAAAAGTCTCCTGGAGTTAGGCCGGGCGTGGACCTGGAATTGTGAGAAGAGTGTAGCGCAGGATGGTGAGTGGTGTTTTCGGTTTTGCCGAGTAGGTTCATGGCACGAGGAGAAAAGCGCTGACATGAAAGATCAACCCTGCCAAGACAGCGCCACCCTTTCGCAAAGACTGCGAGAGGATCGGCCCTCCGCGCGAGGATGAGAAGGAGAAACCCAAGACCCAGGTTTTGCACAACGAATCTGGGCAACATTGATTCGAATACCGTTGCGGCGATTTGACGGACGCGATCTGACGCCTGCGCCACTCGCCGGACGGGTCTGAAGACCCGCCGCTACAGGAAGAGCTGTCAACAATGGTCGTCAGGATGCGGACGGAGTCAGAAAACCGTCCCCATAGGAGCCCACTCGGCCCGGGTTACCAGGGGCATGTGTCGTGACTCACTGTTTTCACAAATTGATCGGCGCATGATTATCGTGAGAAAGCACGCTCAGACATGGAAAAGCTCCCCGCCGATCAGAACGCAGTTCGAGAACAATTGCGGCACAAGCGGAACCAACTGTTCGAGAAATACTGCAAGAATCCCCTGAACACCCGATTAGCAATCGAAATCAAATTGATCGACGACCAGGTGGCGGACCTTACCGCATTTCTGACCCTGCAGACTAAAGCGGGGCGCGCCTAGGTCCGGCGCTTCCATTCACAAAGCATTCTGTTCTTCGTTAACTCCTGGAAAGCCTTAACGACGTCGTCAGTCCGATCCGTAGGAAACTCCTGGTCAAAAGTTATCCGCAAACACGATGCAACTTCCCGGGGGTTGATCCCACTTTACACAGCACCCTCTGTTGGTGTGCGCACGATCATCGACCAGCGGCAACCCGGTTCAGGCTGCTATTCTGGAATGTGACTGCGATGCCGGACACGGAAACCAAGACCAAGACCCCGCTTCGGACGGGATTCCTGCGCTCCTTGCTTCGATGGCTTGCAATCGGTGTGGTGTTTCTTTGGTCACTTGCCGCGCTGACCCTTGTGGCCGCGCGGTGGATCGATCCGCCGACAACCGCGGTGCACATGCAGCGCCGCTTGCAGGCCTGGATTCACCACACGCCGTACCGCAAACGCTACACATTCATCCCACTCAACGAAATCTCAGCCGATCTCCAGCACGCCGTCATCGCCGCGGAGGACGCGCACTTTTACCAGCACCATGGATTCGATTGGCACGAGATCCAAATCGCTGCGGAAGACGATTTGGAAGGCGAGCGCACGCGCGGCGCTTCCACCATCACGCAGCAACTGGTAAAAAACCTATTCTTCGGTACGGGCCGGTCCATCGTTCGCAAAGGAGCGGAAGCCACACTGGTACCGGTGGCCGAATTCGTACTCGGCAAACGGCGCATTCTGGAGATTTATCTCAACGTGGTCGAATGGGGCCCTGGCATTTATGGCGCCGAGTCGGCGTGCCGCTACTACGACGAAACCGAAGCCCGGAATATCGGGCGGCAACAGGCGGCACGGCTCGCTGCCATTCTGCCGGCTCCCCTGAAGCGGCGACCCGAGCGCATGAATCGCTACAGCGCAATTATCCTGACGCGGATGAGCCAAATGGGTTGGTAGTCGCGGCCGTTGCGGCCGCCGGGCAAGAACGTGCCGTCATGATTGATCTTCCTTGCGCAAATCATCTGGTATTTCAGGCAAAGTGATTGCAGGGCCGGCTCCGGAGACTTTGAGTGCATCTCAAATCTGCGAAGCGCAACGCGAAAACACGGAATTGCGTGACGGCGGGCGGGTGGTATAGTTCTCCCCCGAATTCAACGGGTCGAATGTACGGAAGGATGGCGCACATGAAGCTCGAAGGGCGAATTGCGTTAATCACGGGAGCGGGATCGGGGATCGGCCGGGCCACGGCGGAGCTCTTTGCGAAGGAAGGCGCGCGCGTGGTTGTGAACGATGTGAACCGCGAAGCGGCGCAGGCCACCGTTGCCGCGATGGGACGCGAGCGGGAACGAGGCCACGCGATTCAGGCGGACGTGTCGGACAGCGCGGCGGTCCGCGGGATGTTTGCCGAGGTGGCGCAGCGGTTTGGCGGGCTGGACGTCCTGGTGAACAACGCGGGTATCGGCGAAACCGGCAACCGGCGCCACGAAGTGAACCGCAAAGGCGAGGCGCAGCTGCAGGAATTGATGATGAGTGGAAAGATCCAATCGCACTGGGACATTACCCCGACGCTCAGCGACGAGGAGTGGCACCAAATGATCGGCGTGCACCTGAATGGCACGTTTTTTTGCACGCGGGAAGCGCTGAAGTTGATGACTCCGAAGAATCGCGGCTCGATTATCAATCTGTCCAGCGTCGCAGCACTCCGGGGAATCCCGATTGCCGCCCACTATGGCGCGGCCAAGGCGGGCATTCTGGGGTTGACGCGTTCGGTGGCGCAGGAAACGGCTTCGCGCCACATTCGGGTGAACGCGATTTGTCCGGGTTGGGTCGAAACGGCGATGACGGAGAATTTTTCGCCGATGGTGAAGATGATGCTGACCTCTCAGGTTCCCATGTTGCGGTGGGGCCAGCCGCAAGAAATCGCGGCGACGGCGTTGTTTCTGGCCTCCGATGAGAGTTCTTATTTCACGGGCCAGTGGCTCTCGCCGAATGGCGGCTTGTTCATCGGGTGAGTTCCGGAGGAAGACACCGGTCCCGCTGAGGGACGAGCCTGCGGACAAGCCAGGAGCGGCGGCTACTTACGTTTGGGGATAAACATGTCGGCTTCGGTGAGGCTGCACTTCTGCGCGATCTGGTAGCAGTAGTAGAAGTGCGCGGCGTTTTGGTTGCGCGAGTCGGTGCCGAAGGTGAATTTCAGACCCGCGCGCTTGGCGGCGAGGACGAAATTCTCGTCGGGGACGTGCGCGACTTCGTTGATTTCGATGGCAATCTTGCGGGTCTCCGTGAGTTCGATGATGCGGCCGACGCGCGCGGGCGTCCAAAGCCTCGAATAGTGGCGCGCGATGGGAACGGGAAGAAATGTGGGCCAGCCGAAAATGTCGATGGGCTCGGTGGTCAGCACCTGCTCGATGAATCTCATGTAGCCGGCCATGAATTCGTCTTCGTCGTCGACCATGGTGTCGATCTGCCAGATGGCCAGCCAGCTGCCGTCGGCGCGAGGCAGGGTGAGCGCGTCCATGAGCACGTAGTCCAATTGCTCCAACACGCCTTTCGAGAAGCTCTTCGACCACCCGGCATAGACGGGCTGCAGGCCGACCCGCACCGGATATTTGCGCAGCCCGTCGATGTACTGCTTGAGCTCCGCGTCGCTCTGAATCTTGTAACCGGGACCAGGATGTTCGAGGATGCCGAGCTGCACTTGCCGCTCTTTGCCGAGCTGAAGGGCCTGCTCGATCGAGAGTTGAGGGCTCAAGTGGACGTGAAGGTCCGCCACCGGAAATGCCGGCCTGGGCGGTGCCTCGGAAGAAAGAATCTGCGCGGGCACAGCGAGCGTGGCTCCGGCAATCAAGGAAGCGTGAACGAAATTTCTGCGCGAACAACTGTGATTCACAATAATGCTCCGTTGGACGGCCACAGATGTGGCTTGCTTTGCAACAAAGATACTCCTGGGACGTCAGCCGCGCGGTGACGGGCGAACACGCGGCGAGCTACAGCTGGTTGCGGCTCCAGCCGATTTAGGCGGCCGCGTGTGACTGCTCGGAGGCAAATTGCGTAGCGGTCCTTGCAATCCTGCTCGAGTGCGTACCCCTCGCCGGGTAATCTACGTATAGGGAAGTGAGCGGTCCCGTGCACTTGTTGAGGCAACGCTTGTGGCATAACCTCGCATGTGCCCTTGTCCAAGAGATCTATGATGTGTCGCAAGACGATCTTTAGAGCGTACCTCATTGCGTTGTTCATGATATCTATTTCTCCGTTCGCTGGAGTCACCGCGGCGCAAGATCCCATGCGCGTGCAACCCGATGAAGTGTTGGTCCCGACGGTGGTGTTCGACAAGGAACTGTACGGCCAGCTAAAGATGAAACCGCATCGGCGGGACTCGTACGAGCACCTCATGGCGAAAGACGCGAAACTCTGGGACGAAATCGTGGCCAAGAATCTGAACGCGAAGAATTTTCACTTGTACGAGGATGAACAGGAGCAAAAAATCCAAAGAGTCAAGCTGGAGCCGCCGGCGTTCCGGGTAGTACAAGATAATCTGGGCAAACATCCCGAAATCGTGGGAAGCGGCGGTGGGGTTTGGGGCTACCCAGATCTCTCGAAGACGGACCGCAGCGTATGGGTGGCGTTTCCCCAGTATGTGCTGTCGTACGTCCCGCCGAAGTCGGCACCCGGCAGTTGTCACCAGATTCAAGTGAAAGTGGAACCGGTGAAACTCACGGTATGGACGCGAAGCGAGTACGGCAATACCGCCCATCCCGCGAGCGATCCGCTGGCAGGCACGGAGTTCGGTCAGAAACTGGAAGCAGCGGCCAGTTCCACAACCCAGAATGGCATCGACTTGAAGGCGAGAGTGGTCGCGTTCGCGGACAGTCTGGACGGCGCACGTGTTTACGTGTCAACGGCCTTCCCCTGGCAATCGCTGACGCACAAGATCAGCAATGGCACCTTATATGCCACGATCGGATCGCTCATTCTGGTCTACCGGAAAGACGGCACTCCGGCGGCAAGGTATAGCGATTTTGCATGTTGCGACTACGGCGGCAAATCGGAACCCGAAGAGAGCGCGGCAACGCCGGAAGCATCGCAAGACGAGGGCCGAGCGTTGCTTCCCGATCGCTATGCGACAAAGTTTAGTCTGCCCGCCGGAGAATATACCGTTCGCATCGTTGTGAGTGACGGATTGCATTTCGGGGTGCAGGATGCGCCGCTAACGGCGATGCGCTCCGACGCGGCGGAGCTGCAGATGAGTGACCTCGTTCTGTGCCGGCGCGTTCGCAGGGTCTCTGCGGAGCCGGCGGAACAAACGCCCGTTTCCGACAGCTACACACCGCTGGTCAGTAATGGAGTGGAGTTCACGCCGGCGGCGAGTCCCCAGTATTGGCCTGACGAGATGCTATTTGTCTATTTCGAGACCAACAACCCCAAGCCCTCGCAATCCGCCGCGAATTTGCACGCCAACCTGCGCATTGTGAGCATGGAGTCCGCAAAGATCGTGGACACATTTGAGCCGGTGGACCTGGCGAAATACGGCAGACCAGGAACCACAGCCATTGCCGTGGGGCGTGGGGTGATACTCAAGCGTCTGCAGCCCGGCGCATACCGGCTCGAGGCGCAAGTTGCCGATGGCGCCGGCAGAGCTACGGCGTGGCGGTCGGCGCAATTCACCGTTCTAGCCGCCGCACCTTTAGAGCTGGGCCAACCGGCCGCCGATCATTAGTCCGCATCCTCCAACAATACGAATGTGGGGCGCAACATTAGCGACGGGTGCGGGCAGTTCGTGCGGCGATAGCGGATATACTGTGCGCGAGGTGCGCGGCGTTGCGGACTTGGGCGCTCGGAAGCTCCGTGGTGATGATGGTGGCGCTGGTGCTGTTGCTGTTATACCAGCCGAAAATTGGAACGCTGTTTCACCTGCACGTGAAGGATCGGCCGAGGCGGCGGCTGCTGTTGGCAGCCATCGGATTTTTCGTGACGTTCGCGGTGGCGCGGGGCATGGCGTGGGGCGCGTACCGCAACCGCGGCCCGTTCCACTATGTCTACGTCGGAGACACGCACATCCACCACCTGGTGTGGGGCATTTTGCTGCTGGTGGTGGTGGGGTTCTGCTGGCTGATGGAAGTAGGGACAGGTGCGCGGGCGTCGTCGTTGCTGGCGAGCCGGCTGATGTCGCTTCTGTACGGCGTGGGCGCCGCGCTGACGCTGGATGAATTTGCGTTGTGGCTGAACGTGCAGGAAGGCGTGTACTGGACGCGGCGCGACCTGGCGAGCATCGATGCTGTAGCACTGTTCGGCGCGGCGCTGCTGATCGGGATTTTCGGCAGGGATTTTCTGAAGGCGCTGGGCGTGGAGATGTGGGGCGCGAGGAAAAGGAAAAACAAATAAGGAAATCCGGAGGCCGACCAATCTGGAATTCCGCCGTCACCGGGTGGGGTGTTCGTTTAATGGTTTCGCAGTATTGCGCCGGGCCGCCGTGTGGGTCAGAGTTTCGGTCTTTTGAAACCTCGTTCAACTTGGGGCTGAGGAGCGGCATGGCGCACTCTGCATGGGCGAATTCAATTGACGATGGTTGGGAATTGCGCGGCCGGTGAATACCTGCCAAATAACACAGACGCACACCTCGCCCAGCCGGGACGAATTGGATGTTCGCTACTACGGCTGGAAGGTGGTATTGGCCGCGTGTCTCGGAGTGATGGGCGGGTTCGGCTCGCTGTTCGTTTATACGTTTACTGTCTTTGTGAAGCCGCTGGGCGCGGCATTCGGGTGGAACCGCGAATCGGTGTCGCTGGGCTTCGCGATTGCAGCCATCACACTGGGACTCTTTTCGCCGCTGCTCGGGCGGCTGCTGGACCGTTTTGGCCCGCGGCGGATCATTCTGCCGTGCGTGACGGTATTCGGCTGCGGAGTGATGTCGCTGGCGTTGCTGCGCCCGGCGATCTGGCAATTCTATGCGACCTGCTTCTTAATCGGGTTGGTGGGCAACGGCGCGGCGCACCTGGCGTACGGGCGCTCGATTTCGACGTGGTTTGAATGGCGGCTGGGAACGGCGCTGGCGTTCGTGATGGTGGGCGCTGGATTGGGCGCGATGATCCTGCCGGTGGTGGCGCAAACGGTGATGACGCGATCAGGCTGGCGCGTGGCGTACGTTTCGCTTGGGGCGATGGCGCTCTTACTGGGTCTACCGCTGAGTTGGCGCTACATCGCCGACAAAGGCCCGCCGCAAAAGGCCTCCGCGCCAGTGGGGTATTCGGGGCTGACGTGGCGGCAAGGCACACGCACGTTGGCGTTCTGGATCATCGTGGTGGTGCTCTTCGTCAGCTCTATCAGCATGAACGGCGCGATCACGCATTTATCAGCGCTGTTGACCGATCGCGGCATCAGCGCGCGTGACGCGGCTCTGTGTGCCGCGCTGCTCGGCGGGATCAGCGTGCTCGGGCGGATCAGCACCGGCTGTGTGCTGGATCGATTTTTCGGCGCGTATGTGGCGCTGGTGGTGAATCTGATGACGGCCGCGGGAGTGGCGCTACTGGCACACGCCCACTCCTTCGGCGCGGGCGCACTGGCCGCGGCGCTGCTGGGAGTCGGCGCCGGCGGCGAAGCGGCAATCACGCCGTACCTGCTGACACGCTACTTCGGGCTGCGTGCGTTTTCAACGCTGTACGGGCTGACGTGGACGTTTTACGCGGCGGCGGGCGCAACCGGTCCCGTGATTCTCGGCCGCGCCTTCGATGCCACGGGTTCCTATTCTTCGCTGTTGATCTCGCTGGCTGTTTCGCTGGTGATTGCAGCCGCCGCGAATCTGCTTCTGCCGCGCTATCCGAAGGCTGAGCCATCACCTGTCTAAAAACGGGTGTGCCGCGTGGGTGCGGTCCACCTCGCCACCGACAACCCCGCGGTCGGCTGCAGGCGTCCAACGATGTGACGCGATTGCAATGCGTGAAAGCGAGCGTATCGTATGGCCATGCGAACCGTCGCCAATCTCGGCTTGGCAGTGTTGGTTCTTGCAGGGCTGCGAGCCGCCGTGCCACAGGCACAAAATGCAAAGGAACAGACCGCGCAAGGCACCGGTGTGCAGAGCGAAGTGGATCTGGTGTCGGTGTACTTCACGGTGCGCGACGGCAAGAAACAACTGGTGAGCGACCTGCCGCAAGGCAGCTTCAACGTGGCGGAAGACGGGCAGCCGCAGGCCATCAAGTTTTTCGCGCACCACAGTGACGTGGTGTTGAACGTAGGTGTGCTGCTGGACACCGGCACGCACATGTCGTGGCTTCTCGAGGAAGAGGGCCACGCTTCGTCATTGTTCCTGCGGCATGTGGTGCGGCCGAGGGACCTGGGATTCGTGGTGAGCTATGCCGCGTCGGTGGACACCGTGCAGCTGCCAACGTCGGACATCAAGCTGCTGCAGCAGAGCGTGCGCAGCATTGAGAGCGGTGGAGGGGAGGTGGGTCCTCCGGCGGAGGGCACGGCGCCTACGCCGGACATCGGGGTCGGCGCCGGCGGAACCGTGGGAATCAACGGCAAGCCGGTGAACATGAATCGCGAAGCGCACTTGTACGATGCCATCCGGTTTTCGACCGAGCAGTATCTGAAGGGCGAAGTGGGACGCAAGGCGATTGTGATCGTGGCGCTTTCCGGCGATGCGCGGAGCCAGACCAAGCTGGAGGAAGCGTTGGAGACGCTGTTGCAGAACGACGTGATCGCGTACGTGCTGCAGATTTACGATGCGCCGCACCGGCACTACGGGCACGACCGCTGCGACGTGATTCACACCTACGCGCGAGACGAGCACGGCGAATACGTGCTGAGGAAGCTGGCCGAGGCGACCGGGGGGCGCATGCTGGAGGTCAAGGGCATGGACCGCATCGACGACGCGCTCGACGAGATCTCCGATGAATTGCACCACCAGTACAGCCTGGGCTACTACCCGGACAACAAGCACTGGGACGGCAAGTACCGCAAAATCCAGATTTCCACTGCGGACGACAAATATAAAGTGTACGCGCGGCGGGGCTATTACGCGAAACGCGTCAACGTTGACGGGGCAACGGCACCACAGTAAATGGCTTTCGGGGCGTGCGGCTTTGCCGCGCGCCGGAGCACCCGCACATCGGTAATCCCACTCAACAGGCGAAGCGGACCCGCAAGTGCGGCCTGAGGTCTGCGAATTCACCACGCCGGGCCCGGTCGAACTCAAGAGTAAGGAGCGGCTCCGGTCCAACCTCCACGGCGAGGATCTGGGAACTCAGAACGACCCGCGATATCGCGGACAACGGTGGAGTGGGACAGCTGATCGACAGACCCGTCACTTCTCGAAGGCCAATGGGATGTTCGACGAACCGCTGTTCCCACTGAACACGGCGTTGAAAGCCAAGATAGACCCACATTGGCTCCTCGAGGCTGGCCTCCCCAATATGCATCGCAAGAGGAGCGGGCAGATTGGAAGGCTGATATTTCCAGGTTCCGGGCGGCGTCCGGGTGTCGTCAGGATCCGCGGGACGAACGCAGATTCCGAAGGGAGACGCCGTGGTATTCCTCCCCGACCACCGCTCCCAGAGACGGGTGCGCCGGACGCGCTCACTCCGGGCTTCCTGCTCGTCTACGACCCAAACCAATTCCAACATGGCATTGTCGAACGCGAAGCGCCGGTTAGCGGTGCCTTGTCCCAAGTGACAATTCGATGGTCCCTCGCGCAGTCCGAATTGACGAAGATGCTCCGCTTCAGGCGCATCAACATTGGTGCAGACGAAAACATGGTCCAATTCGACGCGCATGGACGGTAGTGTAATGCCATCTGATCGGTAAGGCATGCGGGAACGCCGGGCTGGCCAACAGCGGCGCCCAGGTGGCGGGTTGGAACGTAGTACCTGTTGGGCGTTGACCAGAGCTCAGAGGGGTCCTTACCATGGATAAATGCGCGTAAGGGGAAAACGCGGGTTCCGGGCCGGTATGGCGGGCTGCGGTGTGCTCGTGCTGGTTTGTATCGGCGGCTGCGACGATGCCGCGAAGAAGCCTGTACAGGCGGCCGCCAGGGTCCCGGCGCTTACACCCACACCCGCCAAGCAGACCGAAACGCCTTCCATGGAGAATCTGCCGCTCGGGAAATACACTCCCGCGGCGATGTCGCTGGTGCCACCGATTCCGGGCGGAATCGACTACCTGATTGCCCAGGTGCAGGAGAAGTTCGCCTCGGGCGAGGCAAACTTCCGTGCCGGCCATCTCGCAGCAGCGCGGCGCGATTTTGACGATTCGCTGGACTGGATACTGGAAAGCGGCTACGACCCCAACAGCGATCCGCGCTTGCGCGACTTGTTCCAGCACGTCACGGACACGGTGTACACCTACGAGCTGCAGGCCTATCGCGCGGGCGACGGTTTTTCCGAAGCTCCGGCGGTGCCGGCACCGATTGATGAAGTGGCGGAGATGACCTTCCCGGCGGACCCCAAGGTGAGGGAGCGCGCGGAAGAAGTCGCCAAGGATGTGTCGCACGACCTGCCATTGACGGTGAATGATGTGGTCGCGTCGTACCTGAACTTCTTCCAGACACCGCGCGGGCGAGCCATCGTAGCAAACGGCTTGCGGCGCAAGGGCCGTTACGAGCAAATGATCTCGCAGGTTTTGCGCCAGGAGGGCGTGCCGCAGGACCTGATTTATCTGGCGCAGGCGGAGAGTGCTTTTCAGCCGCTGGCGCTTTCGCGGGCGGGAGCGCGGGGCATCTGGCAGTTCGTACAGTGGCGCGGCAACGAGTACGGACTGAAGCGCTCCTGGTGGGTGGATGAGCGCATGGATCCGGAGAAAGCCACGCGGGCGGCGGCGCAACATTTGCGCGACCTCTACAGCCTGTATGGCGACTGGTATCTGGCCATGGCCGCGTACAACTGCGGACCGGGAAACGTGCAGAAGGGCATCGAGCGGACCGGTTATGCGGATTTCTGGGAGCTGTACAAGCGCAACGTGCTGCCCAAGGAAACGAAGAACTACGTGCCGATTATCGTGGCGCTGACGCTGATTGCGAAAGACGCAGCGCACTATGGAATTTCCGTCGATGCGGAATCGCCGGTGCCGGCCGATCCGGTCAAACCGGGCCGCGCCATCGATCTGCGGCTGGTGGCCGAGACCATCGACGTGGATGTGGACACGTTGCGGACGCTGAACCCTTCGCTCTTGCGCATGGTGACCCCGGACGACCCCAATTTCGTGCTGTATCTGCCTTCGGGGACATCGGAGCGGTTCGCGGCGGAGATCGCGGATATTCCGCCGGATAAATGGGTGAGCTGGCGTCGGCACCGGGTGGAGGCGGGTGAGACGCTGACCTCCATTGCGAAAAAGTACCGCGTGACCGCGGCGGCCATCGCCCAGGCCAATGACCTGGAAGCGGGTGCCGGCCTGGAACCGGGCGAAAAACTAATCATCCCGGCGACCAAGCCCGTCGAAGAGACCAAGCGCCGGCTGGTGCGCTACCGCGTGCGAAAGGGCGACACCATCGGAGGAATCGCCGATCAGTTCAGCGTGACCGCCGAGGACGTGCGCAAGTGGAACGGGCTCAAATCCAATAAGGTGAGCCGGGGCATGGTGCTGCGCATTTACACCGTGGGCGGGGCGCCGGAGACTCATCCTGTGCACCATACCGCCGCGAAAACGGCGAAAAAGAAGCCCGCGGCCGGGTCGACGCAGGCGAAAAATTAGGTCATTGTGAGACCGGTGGAAAACATCGGGCGGAATTCTGCCGCTGCGGCCCGGAAATAGCGAGCTTCGTAAGCAGGACTCTTGACAAGCGCGTGCGAGTGGGATAACAAAGCCCAAGGACGGAGCGCGGTCATCTCCGGCTACCAAGTACACGGTGCAACACAACCTTAGCGGTTAAACGGGAGCCCCCAGGGGAGGAAAGCATGGATTTCGAGAAGGATCAGTTCGAAGACGACGACGAGCTGTCGCGGCTGGAGGAAGACGAGGAGCTGGGCGGCGAAGCCGAGGGCGTGATCGAGGAAGAGGAAGAGATTTTGTCGATCGACGAAGAACCGGCGAAAGAGGCTGAGGAGCAACCAGCCGCGAAGCCTGCGGCGAAACCGGCAGCCAAGAAACCGGCTGCCAAGAAAGCCGCGAAGAAGCCGGCGAAGAAGGCCAAGAAAGCTCCCAAGAAAAAGGCCAAAAAGGCGAAGGCCAAGCCCAAGAAGAAAGCTAAGAAGGCCGCGAAGAAGCGCCGCCGCTGAGGTCCGGGCGAAATATCGGCTTCCGAAGGAAAGCCCCTCGAGAGTTTGAGGGGCTTTTTTTTTGCGTGGGTGCCGGGATGGAGCGCGGGGGACGGGGCGCCGCGTTCGAAAACGGGAGAGCGGCGTGTCAAAACGGATGTACGGCCTGTTTGGCCCTCGGAACTTCGCTTGAGCGGCTCGAAAAGATGAGCGAGCCGGTGCTGGCGGAGCTCACCAAGGAAGTTCCTCCGGCATGGTACGACGACGATTACGACGCGCTGCTGCAGCTGCTCGAGCAGATTCACCGGAGTTGCTCGACATGGCGCGGAGATCGAATCGCCAGCCGTTTCCGTACTGGGTAGCGTGAACTGAGGGAAACAATATGATGAGGACGCAAACGGAAGCAGCGCCGGAGGGCGAACGGGCTTTCGCGTATCGCATCCTGCGCTATACGCCGAATCTGGTGCGCGACGAGTGGGTGAACATCGGGGTGCTGCTGTTCAACGAAAAGACCGGCGAGCGCCGGCTGCGTCTGATCGAAGAGCCGGAAGAGTATGCGCGAGTGCGCCGCCTGCACCCGCAAATGGACGAAGCACTTCTGCGGGAACTGCACAGCAACCTGGAAGACCGCTTCGCGACCGCGCCGGAACTGTTCCGCGGGAACGGCCACGGCCAGAGCCACGCGGAAGGCAACGGCCGCGCCGACTGGCTGAAGCTGCTCGGCAAGTGGGACAACACGCTCTCGAACGCGCTGCAACTGGCGCCGCAGAAAGGCGTGCTCGCCGGCGATCTGGACGAGGAACTCGAACGGCTCTATGCCGACCATGTCGCGCCGCAACGGGGAGCCACGCGCGTGGGCGCGCCGGGAAGCCGCGGCGCCATCCGTTCCTATTGCGCGCAGGTGTGGAAACAGGCCCGGCTCTGGGAGCGTCTCGAAAAAGGGATAAGGGTCGAGGAGTTCACGTTTGCCGGGGATCCCATGCGTATCGATTATGCGTATCGCAAGAACGGCACGCGCGGCTTCGTGCAGGCACTGAGCGTGTCGCGCGCGCCCGGCGACGTGAAGTCACTCGCGTATACCGTAGAGCGTATCCGCCACCGCGGGAGGGCGAGCGAATTCACGGCGGTCACCGACGTGCATCTCCTTGCGGAAAACGAGCGGCACAAGTTCGTCCAGGAGACCCTGCGCGATGCCGGCGTGGCGGCCGTGCCCATGGAAGGCTTCGCGGTGTGGACCGCCAAGCTCAAGCCGCTGATCCAGTAGCAGCGTCGACAAGGATGAAAATTCAGTTCGATTGCGTCTTCTATTTCGTCTCGGACCTGGACCGCAGCGTCCGTTTTTACAGCGATGTGCTGGGGCTGCGTCTGAAATCCAGAGATGCCGTTGCGCGTTTCAACGTCGACGGAGTGCTGTTCGAACTGGTGCCGTCACTGGGCGAGGCAAATCGCCGCAATCAGGAAACGCGCGCCTGTGCCTGCAAGTTCAAAATGTGGAAGAAGCTCTCGAGGAATTGCGCGGCAAGGGTGTCGCAACCACTCCCGCGCAGAAGAAATCGAACGGGGTTTTGGGTTCGTTCTTTGATCCCGACGGCAACGAAATCTGCTTGTGGCAGTATGATCGCTGACCTTCCGGCAGAACCTGGCCGTCCTTAGGGGCGGGGATTCGCGCAAAGCTCCCCGAGAGTTTCCACTGTCAGCCGTTCTTCAGCTCGCAGGCTGGATTTCATTCCGGAGCGCGGAGGCAGGAACTCACTTCGCAAACTCCAGCAACACAAACGTGTCGGGAAGGATCGCGGGACGCGGATGCGGTTGTTCCGCCGTGGCAGCGGGCGCCGGGCCGAAGTCCGCTGTCACCGTGTACACGTGATGATTGGAGGGATCGACTTCCATGGTACGCGCTCCGCGCTTGGTCTGGATGGTTTCGACGAGAGAAAACTTGCCGGGCGAGTCTTCGTGGGCAATGGTGATGGTACCGTCACCGCAGGAGGCGAAGGCATATGCGGTGCCGGGATCAAAGCGGTTCGCGTCCACGCCCTGGCCGATGGGCACACTGCCCAGAATCTTTCCGGTATTGCCGTCCACAAATTCCATCAGCTTGTTGTGGCAACCGACAATCAGAATTTCGTGCTCCGCGTCGATGGCCAGGCCAGACGGAGACTCACAGGGCGTCAGCGGCCAGGTATTTTCCACCTTGAGGGTCTTGGAATCGAATCTCACCAGCACGCTTTTGTCCTCGAGGTTCGCGAACACGTGGCCCTTGCCGTCGGAAGCGGCAAATTCGGGGCCACCCCCGAGCGTCACCGTGCCGTCCACTTTGTCGGACTTGCCGTCAATCGCGGTCGCGGAGCCAGCGTCCCCATTAAACGAAAAGACGCGCTTGGAGAACGGGTCATAGATCACGGCGTCGGGATCCTTGTCCGTCTTGGCTTCGCCCAGGACTTTGAGCGACGACATATCGAAAATCGTGGATGTCGCAATGCGGCCGTTGGTGGTGTAGCCCCGCTGGAATTCCGGGACCAGCGCGATACCGTGAACGCCCTGGGTGTCGGGAATGTCACCGATGACTTTGCCTTGCTCCGGATCCACGACAATGACGTGCGTGCCGCGCGAAATGAAGAGCCGATGGGTGGCCGGATCGACGGTGAGATAATCCCAGCCGCCGGCTCCTCCGAGTTTCACGGACTTCACCAGGTGGTAGCCGGAAGGGCCGGCGCCTTGCGGAGCAGTCCAGGCAATGCCCGCTGCCGCGAGAACCGCAAGCACAAGCGCAAAGGCCAGGCTCGATCCATTTCCTCTGACTTTCGGCATAAAACGCCTCCTTGAGCGGAAAACTCCACGCAGACTGTGACAGGAGAAAGCTAAACGCAAGATAAATTGACTAGGCTAGGTGGCGCAACGCCGGAATCAGCCCCAGAGTGAGGCTCAGCCAGCCGTGGCATCATGCGGGCACGCCGCCATTCGCGGCGTTTGCCATGGCAGCCAGATTTCGTTTATCCTTTCACCCCAACGTGAAATTGCCGCGAATACTGAGCGATCCATCAAGATCGAAGACCGAATCCATCCGGCATGATTTAAGCCGCGAGCGCATACGAGAATTCGCGCGGCTCTGCGGCGCACTGTCCGCCACGGCTGCTGTGGCGCTTCTGTTCTCTCCCAACGCGCGCCCGCAACAAACTGCTCCCGCCGCTCCCGTGGTGGTTCAACCAGGCCCGCCCGGCCAGCCGAGCAAGACCTTGTCGCCCAGCGCAAGAGCCATGCTGCCGCCGCTCGCGCCGGCCGACATCGCGTTCATGCAGGGCATGATCATGCACCACCAACAGGCTGTCGAGATGACCGCGTGGATTCCCACGCACACGGACAACAAGGAAGTACAGGCGCTGGGAGCGCGCATCAGCCGCTCGCAAACCGACGAAATCCAATTCATGCGGCGCTGGCTTGCCGAGCGCGGCCAGCCGCAATCCATGCCCATGGCCGGCATGCCCGACATGGATACGTCGCACCATCACACGATGATGATGCCGGGAATGCTGACGCCGGAGCAGATGGAAGCTTTGAGCAAGGCGAAGGGAGCCGAGTTCGACCGCCTGTTCCTGATCGGAATGATTCAGCACCACGAGGGCGCGTTGACCATGGTGAAGGACCTCTTTGACACCGCCGGATCGGGAGAAGACGCCGAGCTGTTCGACTTCGCCACCGATGCCGACAACTCGCAGCGCGCCGAGATCAAGATCATGCAGAGAATGCTGGAAAAAATGCCGTCTGAGGAGAAACGATGAACCGACTGCTGGGGATAGTTTTTCGCGTGGCGCTGGCCGCGACGATTGCCGCATCCACGGCAAACTTCTTGCCCGCACAGGAACAGAAACCTTCCACGGCCACGCCGCCAGCCGCGCAACAACCTGCGCCCCCGGAAGCTCAGAAACCAGCCGAAGAGGAAGAGAACCCGTTCGTGCCGCAACCACCGCAGCCGCTGCCTCCCGGCATGACCGGTTCGGACACCAACGATCCGCGCTCCAGGTTGACCCCCGGCCTGTATGACGCGGGGGAAGCGGCCATGGGCATCAAGCATCTGGTGCTGCTCAAGAAGCCCGACGCGTTTCAGCTTGGCGCCAGCGACCCCGATGACCCCAAGGTGCAGCAGACCATTGGCCGGCTCGGCATCGGCAACATTGCGAAAATTCCCAAGCCCTTCCAACTGGTGATCGCGCAGCTGGCCTTCGCGAATTCGGACCTGGCGTTCCAGGGCAACCATCTGTTCCAGGGAAATTTTTATGGCGTAAGCATCTACGACATCGCGAATCCCGCGAATACCAGGCTGCTCACTTCGATGGTTTGCCCGGGCGGACAAGGCGACGTTTCGGTCTACAAAAATCTGATGTTCATGTCGGTGGAAATGCCGAACGGGCGGCTCGATTGCGGAACGGAAGGATTCCCACCGGCGCCCCCGCCAACTCCTGAGGAAGAGAAAGAAAAGAAGCATCGCTTGCCGGCGGCGCAGAAAGACCGTTTCCGCGGCGTGCGCATCTTCGATATTTCCGATATCCAAAAACCGAGGCAGGTTGCGGCGATTCAAACCTGCCGCGGCTCGCACACGCACACGCTGATGGTGGATCCGAACGACAAAAACAATGTATACATCTACGTTTCGGGCACCTCGTTTGTGCGGCAGGCGGAAGAACTCGCGGGCTGCTCCGGGGAAAAACCGGATAAGGATCCGAACACCGCGCTGTTCCGCATCGACGTGATTCAGGTTCCCGTGACGGCGCCGCAAAACGCCAAGGTCGTCAACAGCCCGCGCGTGTTCATTGATGCGCGCACCGGTGCGATCAACGGCTTGAACAACGGCGGCAGCCACGGTAAGGGCAACGAAAAGCCGGAAGACACTGACCAATGCCACGACATCACCGTGTATTCCGCGATCGGGCTCGCGGCCGGCGCGTGCTCCGGAAACGGAATTCTGCTCGACGTCAAGGACCCCATTCACCCAAAGCGCGTCGACGCGGTCAACGATCCCAACTATTCCTACTGGCACTCCGCGTCGTTTTCGAACGACGGCACAAAAGTGGTGTTCACCGACGAGTGGGGCGGCGGGCTCGGCCCGCGCTGCCGTCCGACGGACCCGAACAAGTGGGGCGCGGACGCCATTTTCCGCCTGCATGACGACAAGCTGACCTTCGCCAATTACTACAAGATGCCGTCGGCCCAGGGCGACACGGAGAATTGCGTGGCCCACAACGGCTCGCTGATTCCCGTGCCCGGCCGCGACATTGAAGTGCAGGCCTGGTATCAGGGGGGCATCTCGGTGATGGATTTCACCGATCCGGCCAAGCCCTTCGAAATTGCCTACTTCGATCGTGGCGCGATTGATCCGAAACTGTTGATTCTCGGCGGTGACTGGTCCGCGTATTGGTACAACGGCTACATTTACGGCTCGGAGATCGCGCGCGGCCTGGACGTCTTCGAATTGACGCCCACGCAGTTCCTGACGCAAGACGAAATCGACGCGGCCAAAACGGTGAAAATGTCCGAACTCAACGTGCAGAATCAGCAGAAGATCGAATGGCCTTCGACCTTGGCGATAGCGAAGGCGTATCTGGATCAGCTGTCGCGCTCGCAGGCGTTGCCGGAAAAGCAGATCAGCAACCTGCGCAAAAACATCGCCAGCGCGGAAAGCTCGCACATGAACAAGAGCAAAGTGGCGAAGCTGCAGAAAATGGCGTCAGCGGTGGAGAAGAACGCGGCTTCAGCCAAAACTCCGGCGGATGCGGCGCGCCTTCATGCCCTGGCCGGCATCCTGAAAAATCCTTCGGCCTGAACGCGGTGTGTGCGAATCGCCGGCCAATCAGTTCAATCCCGCGGCTTCCAAAATTTCGCGAAACCGCGAGTAACTCCGCAGCCTCGCGAGGTCCGGCCAGTATTTCGCGGTGATCACCATGGGATCCCGAATTTCGAGGGCGTGCTGAAGATGCGCAATGGCCTTGTCTGCCTCGCCCGCAGCGGACGCAGTGATCGCCGCATGCGTCGGCGAGACATACTCGCGTCTGCTCCTCGCCAGCACCTCCGCGTAGAGGGCTTGCGCGTCTTCCATCTTGCCCCAATCCGCCAAGATCATGGCCTGCGCGGAAATGGAGATAAGTTGCCTTCCCGAAAGGCTAAGTGACAGCTCCCCTGCGGCCGCGCCTTCCGCAAACTGTCCGTTGGAATGGTAGGCGTGCTGCAAAACCCAATACGTGAAGAACGATTCCTCCAGATCGCGGGCGGCCGTGCCGGCCTGCACGGCTTCGCGACCGCGTCCTGCGTGACTGTATACCAGGGAGAGTTCGCCATGGGCGTACGCGGAATAAGGGTCGTACTCCACGGCCCGCCGCGCGAAGGTGATGCCTTCGTCGATGCGTCCCTGTGTCCACACGAGACAAATCAATCCGTACCACGCAAGGTTCTGCTGGTATCGAGGATTTAACTCCAGGGCGCGCAGAAATTCCGCTTCCGCGGTTTTCCAGTCCCAATCGTGCATCAGCAGAGAACAACCCAGCGAACAATGCGCCTCCGCAAGGCCGGGATCGAGCGCCACCGCGCGACTGGCTGCCGCTTTGGCCTGCACCACGGTCACTTCGGGGCGATCGAATCCATAGAGGCCGCGCATATTATTCGCGTCGGCCAGGCCGGACCACGCCAGGGCATACTGCGAATCCAGTGCCGTGGCGTGCTCAAAACATTCCGCGGCGCGGCGCGCGTGAAGGCGTCGGTAAAACAGTTCCCGGCCCTTCAAATAGAGTTGGTAGGCTTCGAGATTGCTGGTTACTGCCTTCACGGAAGGCTGTTGGCCCGCCTTTAGCGTCACTCGCAAGCGATCGGCGATGGCCTTGGCGATGTCGTCCTGCACTTCGAAGATGTCCTGCAGTTCGCGATCGTATCTCTCGGACCACAGATGGTACCCGTCGGCTACATTGATGAGCTGGGCCATGATGCGCACGCGATTGCCGGCCTTGCGCACGCTGCCCTCGAGCACCGTATTCACGTTGAGGCGCTCGCCGACGATGCGCAGATCCACATGCTTGCCCTTGAAGGTGAATGCGGAGGTGCGGGCGGCGACGCGTAGGCCCTCGATTTGCGTGAGCGCGTTGATGATCTCTTCCGTAATTCCATCGGCGAAAAACTCGTTTTCCGGGTCCGCGCTCATATTCGCAAAGGGCAACACGGCGATAGAAGCTTCGCGTTGCGAACTGCTCCCGCTGGTGCGCTGAGCGCCCGAGAGCAGCTCCTTCCGCAGAAGCTCTATTGCTTCGCGCAACTCGCGCGCCGAGGAATACCGCTCCGTGGTTTCCTTGGCCAGGCAACGGTCCAGAATTTTCTGCAGGCCGGTCGGAAGATCGGCGCGGACTTCCGTCACCGGCTTCGGCCTGTCTCGCAAAATGGATGAACTGATTTCCAGCGACGACTTGCCAAGAAAAGGGCGCTTCCCCGTGGCCATTTCATAAACCACTACGCCCAGTGAGAACAGATCGCTACGGTGATCGACGCGCTCTCCCTGCAACTGCTCGGGGGACATGTAGGTCAACGTGCCCATCACGGATCCCGCTTGCGTCAACGTCAGCGTTGCCAGATCGTTTTCTTCGTCACCGGCACGGGCGATTTTGGCCAGGCCGAAATCCAGCACTTTTGCGTGGCCCTCTTCTAACACAAAAATGTTCGCGGGCTTGATGTCGCGGTGAATGATGTTCCGGGAGTGCGCCGCCGCGAGCGCATCTGCGACTTCGCTGGAAATCTTCAGCAGCTGACTTAACTCTAGGGGCTCACGGCGGATGAGATGGTTCAGCGGGATGCCATCGAGATACTCCATGGCGATAAACGCCTTGCCGGCCACCTCGCCGACGTCATAAATCGTGCAAATATGGGGATGGTTGAGGGCAGAGGCGGCCTGCGCTTCGCGTTGGAAACGAGCCAAAGCTTGCTCGTCTCGTGCGACTTCGGCAGGCAGAAACTTCAGCGCGAGATAACGGTGCAGACGGGTGTCTTCGGCTTTGTAAACAACACCCATGCCTCCCCCACCGAGCTTCTCCAGAATCCGGTAGTGACAGAAAGTGCTGCCAGGGAGTACATCGGAGTCCACCATGTGACCGACATCTTAGGGGCCTGGTAAGAGCAAGTCAACGAACAGCGGCGCAAGTAGGCCACTGGGCTGGCTCTCGCATTTCAGGCATCAAACTGGACGCGCGGAACGCAGCGGAGGTGTTACCGGATACGCCGGCGCTCTCGCGTCTTTCGGCTGCAGGCGCTCTCCGGTTCCGAATCCTTCGGCGGAACGGTACTCCTGCTGTCCTCACGGAATAACTTTACGGACTCAATCACACCAATGGTTCGGACCAGTTCTCCAGGGTCTCTTTGACCTTGTGGAGGAACTGGTGGGCAATGGCGCCGTCGACCACACGGTGGTCGTAGCTCAGCGTGACGTAGCACATCGAGCGGATAGCGATCGCATCATCAACTACCACCGGCCGCTTCTCGATCGCGCCAAGGCCGAGAATGCCGACGTTGGGCTGGCTGATCACCGGCAAGCCAAACAAACCGCCGAACACGCCGGGATTTGTGATGGAGAAGGTGCCTTCCTGCACTTCCTCGGGTTTCAGCTTCTTTGAACGGGCGCGTTCCGCAAGATCGTTGAGCGTGCGCTGGATGCCGAGCAGGTTTTTCTCGTCGGCGTTCTTGATTACCGGAACGATCAGGCCCCAATCGAGCGCCACGGCCATGCCGATGTTGATTTCCTTGTGCAGGACCACGTTGGTGCCGTCCAGCGAAGCGTTGAGCGTGGGATAGGCGCGCAGACCGGCCACTGCGGCTTTAACGAAAAACGGCATGAAGGTGAGCTTGGTTTCATAGCGCGATTCGAATTCGGCTTTGGCTTTCGCGCGGATGGCGGCGACCTTGGTCATATCGATTTCGTCGACAGAGTACACGTGCGGCGAAACGTGTTTCGACGCCACCATGTGCTCGGCGATTTTCTGACGCATTACGCTGAGCGGTTGGATTTCGTGGTTGCCGAAGTAAATGCGTTCGCGCGGGACACCGACTTGCAGCGCGGGCATGAATTGGCTGCCATGAACCGCGGGCGCGCCTGCCCCGGCGATGGGAGCGGGCCCGGGCGGCGGGGGTGGCGGCGTGGGACGCGCTGCCACCGCGGCAAGCGTTGACGGTGCCGGAGCAGACGCGGGAGCCGCGCCAGACTGCGCGGCAATCGCCGCCTCGATGTCTTCTTTGGTGATTCGCCCGCCAGCGCCAGTGCCTTCGAGCGAGGCCAGGTCGACCCCATGTTCTTTGGCCATGCGGCGCACCAGGGGTGAGGAATGGATGCGTTCCGTACCGCTGCCGGATGCGGCTGCCGCCGAAGCAGCAGGAGTCGCAGCTGGCGCGGTCGGTGCGGGTTTTGCGGCCGCGGGTTGCGGCACAGGTGCGGTAGCGGCAGACGCCTTCGCGGGCGCGGGAGTCGCCGCAGCAGCAGGCGCGGAAGCAGCAGCGCCGCCGGCTCCATCGATCACCGCGACCACCGTTTGGATCGGCACGGTCTGACCTTCGGGAATCTTGATTTCCTTCAGCACGCCGGCGGAAGGCGACGGAATTTCCGCATCGACCTTGTCGGTGGAGATTTCAAACAGCGGCTCGTCGCGTTCGACCTTGTCGCCGGGTTTTTTGAGCCACTTGGTAATGGTGCCTTCGAAAATGCTTTCGCCCATCTGGGGCATCACAACATCGACTGCCATGGGAGTTCTCTCCTTACGTTGCAGGCCGCTACAGGGCCGCGCGGAACTATACACTCCTGCGTCTTCTCGGTGAATCCGCGGAACCTTACCAGTTTACCGCCAAATCCGCAGTGACGGAAAGCGCCGCGACACAGCCAGTTGCCGGGAATCCTCGGACAACATCCCGTCATCGATACGCAGCGGTTGACCAAAGGAATCCGCGAACTTAAATGAGCACCGGGATGTCCGCGACGCCTTCGAGGCCAAAGACGCGGCGGTAGCGCTCGATTTCGTCGGCGGGGCCGAGCGCTTTCTGAAAATTGTCCGAGAGCTTGACGGTGGAATGGCCTTCCGCGTCGTTCAGCTTGCAGACCAGGCTCAACGGGTGGAACGCGTCGTCGCCCTGCGGGTTGCAGTCGCGAAAGTCGTTGGTCAGCAGAGTGCCCCAGCCGGCGCTGAAGCGGATGCGGCGCTCGGGAATCCACTTCCTTTGATCGAGAAAGTCGCGGGAGTCGCGAAAATCGCCGGCTTTCGCCCCGTTCAGCAATTTGCCTTCGAAGTAGGCGTGCAGGCCGAGGATATCGCCGACGTCGAGCGCATCGGACGCGATAAACAGTTTCTCCTTGGGATCGCGGTGGCGCTCCTCCAACCATGCGACATATTCGTCTCCGGCGACGTAGGGATCCTTGCTGTCGGCGCGCTGCCCCTTCCAGTTGGGCACCCATTCCGGCGCGTCGCGCAGGAATTGCGTGGTACCGAACGTGTCCGGCAGCAGCACGAGCAGTTCGCCGTGATAGGTTTGCTGCCATAATTCGAGCATCCGATATTGCGACGTTCTCAGTTCCTGCTCGTCGCGCGCCATCGCCGCCATGGCCATCGGAAGCTCATGCGCGTTGGTGCCGATGGCTTCGAGGTCGTGTTTATAGGCAAGGTAAGTATTCGACGTGCCTTTAAAGTTGGACCCCAACACATCGCTCATGGCCTTTACCACATATTCCTGCCAGAGGAAGCTGTGGCGGCGGCGCGTGCCGAAATCGCTGACGCTGAGGCCCGGCACACCGCGGAGGCGGGCCATTTTTTCCCATAAACGCGTTTTTGCGCGCGCGTAGAGAATGTCCAGCTCGAATTCGCTGAGGCGCTTGAGGTTCGCGCGCGTTTTCAGTTCGCTGATCGTGGAGATGGCGTAGATCTCCCACATGGTGGTTTCGGTCCACAGTCCGTGGAAGTTCAGGACGAATTGACCATCCTTTACGGAGAGCTCGTAATCGGAAAGGCGGAAGTCGCGCTCCAGCCATTCCAGGAAATCAGGCTCAAAGATTCCCCGGTGCCCGTAAAAGGTGTTGCCCGCCAGCCAGATCAGTTCGGATTTATGGAAGCGGCGTGTCCGCGTTTGCTCCAGCTGCTCGCGCAATTCGCCGATATCGATCATGTCCGCCAGGCGCACGTGCGCCGTGCGGTTGATAAACGCAAACGTCGTCCTGGTCTTCGGGAAGCACTTCCAGATGAACTGCAACATCAGCAGCTTGTAGAAGTCCGTATCCAGTAATGAGCGGGTGATGGGATCGATTTCCCAGTTGTGGTCGTGCGCACGCCGCGAAAGATTGATGATCATGAATGCACTACTTTACCGCAAATGGCGGCTCTCCCGGGCGGGCCTGGCCGTTATTTTGTCGGCGGATCATTCTGCGTCAGCCGCCGGATCAAGTCCACCTCCTGCTGGCTGTACGGCTGGCCATCGCTGCGGAAAATCTCGTGGAACCAAACCTTCGGCTGGCGATCGACGTACGGTTTCTTCCAGGAATCCCACGGCAAATACGTTTGCGTCTTGCCGGCCACTAGGCCCCAGTTGATGGCTCCCACCTTATCCGCTTTCGCAATCGGCAAAATGCCTTGGAAGGTGCTCTTCCGCGGGCGTGCCATAAACTCCGTGCAGATCACCGGACGGTGATATTTCTGCAATTCGTTCACCTGTTTTTCGAAACGGGAAGGCTTGCCATAGTTGTGAAAGGACAGCACGTCGGACTGTTCGAATTGAACTTTGGCGATGGGATCGAGTTTGTCCGGCTTGGCATACTCGCCTTCCCACAACCCGCTGGTGAGCGGCTGGGTAGCGCCGGCCTGGCGCGCCCACGCGAAAACTTTCGGCAGCAGTTCGCGTACGATCTCTTTTTTGTTGGGCGGCTCGTACTTGCTGTAGGCCGGAACGTTGGTGTTGCTCGGTTCGTTCCACACGTCCCAGCCGAGCACGCGCCGATCCTCGGAAAACGCGCCAACCACGCCTTTGACGTAAGTCTCGAGACGCGGCCACTGCGATGAATCCTTCAGGGCAGCGGCGCCGGGGCTCTGCGCCCAACCTGAGTTGTGTACGCCGGGAGTGGGAGCGCGCTGCTTGCCGAGGTGCGGATTCGGGTCCCACACGGAATCGAACAACACAAACAGAATGCGGATGTGGTGCTTGTCGGCAATCGCCAGAAACGTGTCGATGCGTTTCTGGAAACCGCCGGCGTCTTCCTGCCACGGCAGGTCATGCAGAAAAACGCGCATGATATTCAGGCCGATGGATTCGGCCCAGCCGAGTTCAAGATCAATGCGCTGGGGATCGAATGTGTCTGCCTGCCACATTTCCAGCTGGTTGATCGCCGTGGCGGGAATGTAGTTGCTGCCGACGAGCCACGGTTGTTGCGCGTACCAGTCGCTGGCTTTTTGCTCGGTCCAGCGCGACGGCTGAGCGACGACGCACGTCGCCGCCACAAGGAAAAACAAGCTCGCGCACAAAAAACGGAAACGCACGGAAAGCTTCCGCGAAACCCATCGCAGTGTTCGCATGCGACCTTTATAGCGCAGGCGCGGCGCGGAGAACAGACGAAAGCGAATTAATCCGCACGGATAATCACACCGCACGCAATACGCGCCGGAGCCGCGCTGTCAGATGCCCCGGTGGCAGCGTGGATGACGATAGCCGTGCCGCCGTTGCTGAAGACGGAATTTTCGTCTTTGCCGAGCGTGACGTTCGGTGCGATGGTCGTAACATGCGTCGTGCCGTTTGGCGAAACGATAAGCGAGAAGTCGGGGATGTCGCCGGCTGGATGGCCTTCGTGGGCGTGGCCGCCCGCATCGAAGTGCGAACCCGCGGACTTGAAATCGGGCGGATCGCATTTGGCGAACTGGTGGATGTGAATTGAGTGCTCGCCCGGCGGAAGATTCTTAATGTCCAGGGTGATCTTCACCCCGGTTGGGGCGGGCGACAACAGAGCCGTTCCAACGTTTTGACCGCTGCTGTTGATTAGCGTAACGGTTACCGGTTTGCTAGCGGCATGATTCGGAGCATTCTGTGCAAACGCAACTGGGGCCAGCAGCGCGGCTAGAAGCGCGGGAGCGATAGCTTTCATCCGTAGTTTCTCCTGTTCCATCGGATTGTTGGCAAGACAGCAATTTCTGCCTGATTCGACTATGGGCGGGAGTAAGCGGCGGAACGTGTCACAAATTTGTAAACAAACCCAAACAATAACCAGCGGCGTTCTGGAGCAACTCCGCCGATGGAATGAGGGAGCTGCGGATTGTCCCGTCAGGGCTTGGCAGTGAAAGTGAAGTCGAGCGCCTGACTTTCCGAGCCGCTGATGGTGACTTCTTTCGTCTGCGTGCCATACAGCTCGTGCCAGGCGGTGATGACGTAATGGCCCGGCGGGAGGTTGGGCAAGCTGAAGCGGCCGTCTTCTCCCGTGACCATGAAGTGAGTGGTCTTCAGTACCACGAAATAACCAGACATCCAGGGATGAATGTTGCATCGGATGGGAATGAATTCTTCTTTGTCATACGCGTAAGAGAACGGTGGCGTGCCTGGCGGTTGCATCTTGTTCCATTCGCGATTCACTTTGGCCTGCGGGTGAATGTTGTGCGAAAAAGGGTCGCTGTTGGAGATTTTTACTTCCTGACCCACGTGCACGGCCAGCACGTGGGTGGTGTAATGACAACCCTCCTGATCATAAAGACCCGGTGTCGAGGGCGGTGGCATGTTTTCGGAATCGCCCGCGGATACATACACCACGACATTCCGCAGGGAATTGCCAGGGCCAGTGACCACATTCTCCGGGTACAGCGGATTCGAGGCGCGGAGTTTGACACACTCCGGCTCTTTGGAGAGGTCAAGCGGTTTGGGTTTGGGCGTTGTTCCAGTCAGGGTGACCTTGCCGGAAACGCTGCCATTGCCGGGACTACCAGAAGATGCTGCCGGAATACCGCAAGCCACGACTGCGACCGCGAAGATCCTTGTCAGATTCATACCTGACCCTCCCACCTACCGATCCGAAGGACTCGAATGAACGTGACCCGAGAGTACTTTCGCGCGTAAACATGGAGACAGCGGAGGTCCCGAGCTCCCGTGTTGCCGCGTTGAACCTAGGGCTTAGTTTATGGTTGGGAAACGAAGCAGGAAGACGGTAAATTTCGTGAACCCACCAAAGAATTAATAACCAAGGGAAGTCGGAACCTCGGGGGACGGCGAGGCTCGGCTACTCGGAATGGCGCAGGCTTAGGCCGACATACAGGCCGGGACTAGAAGCGAGCCAGCTCTTTGGCCGCCGCAAATACCTTTTGCGCGCTCGGCAGGAACGCCTCCTCCAGCGTGGGAGCATAGGGCACCGGCGTGTCGAGCGCCGTGACGCGGACGAGCGGGCCATCTAGGTCGTGGAACGCTTTTTCCGCGAGGATGGCGGCGATTTCGCCGGCGATGCCGCCGGTTTTGGTGTCCTCGTGAACCACCAGGCATTTGTTCGTCTTTTTCACGGAATGGAGAATGGTCTCTTCGTCGAGGGGGAGCAGGGTACGGAGATCGATCACTTCGGCCTCAATGCCTTCCTGGGCGAGCGCCTCGGCGGCTTCGAGCGAAACGTGCATCATCGCGGCGTAGCTGAGGATGGTGAGGTGCTTGCCTTCGCGGCGCACGATGGCCTTTCCTAGGGGAACAGTGTAATCCGCGCTTGGCAGTTCTTCCTTGATGCGGCGGTAGAGGAATTTGTGTTCGAAGAAGAGCACGGGATTATTGTCGCGGATGCTGGCCTTGAGCAGCCCTTTGGCGTCGTACGGCGTCGAGGGATACACGATTTTGAACCCGGGCGTGTGGGCAAAATACATTTCGGGATTCGCCGAATGGAAAGGGCCGCCATGCACACCGCCGCCCGAGGGACCGCGTACCACAATCGGCGCCGGCGCGTTCCACAGGTAGTGGCCCTTCGCGACGAAGTTGGTCAGTTGGTTGAAGCAACAGGCGATGAAGTCGATGAACTGCATTTCGGCGATCGGGCGCAAGCCCAAGTAGCTCATGCCGCAGGCCGCGCCGATGATGGCGCTTTCGGCGATGGGGGTATCGATCACCCGCTCCCAGCCAAACTTCTCGAGCAGGCCTTCGCTGGTTTTGAACGCGCCGCCATAGACGCCAACGTCTTCGCCGATGAGGACGACACTCGGGTCGGCGGCCATCTCTTCAAACATCGCCTGACGGATGGCTTCGAGAAAAGTGACGGGAGCCATGATTATCGTGCCCCCTTCTTTGAGGATTTCTTCGCTGCGGTCTTCCTCTCGGTTGATTGCCGGGGTGCCTTGGACGCAGCTTTCACGGGGCCTGCGGAGGTTGTGGCTGGCTCGGCCGGTTTTGCAGTCACGTCGCCAAAGTGAATCGGCGCCGAAACGCCGCCAGAAGTGCCGCCGCGGCCAAAGCCTTCCACGACCCACACCGGATCCACCGAGGATTTCGGTGGCAGGAGTTCCTCGACCGGGCGCTGCCACTTCGGGCGAATCTTGTGGCAATCGTCGCCGGTACAGTAGACGCCTTGCGATGCGATTTCCGGTGGCGGCATGGGCGAGTTTTCCGCAAACTCGCGCTCTTTTTCGAGCAGCGCGCCGAGTTTGTCCTCGATTTCTTTTTTCCCGTTCCCGTCGAGCAGTTTTTCCTGCATCAGAAATTTTTCGTACAGGTCGATCGGATCGCGCTTTTCCCAATAGGCGCGCTGTTCTTTCGGCACGTATTCGGCCGGATCATGCTGCGCGTGGCCGCGGCGGCGAAATGTCTTCGCCTCAATCAAAATCGGCCCTTCGCCGGCCCGGGCGCGTTCCACGGCTTCCTTTGCCGTTGTGTAGACCGCCACAACGTCGTTGCCGTCCACGATGTAGCTTGCGATGCCGTAGGCCTTGGCGCGGTCGGCCAAATTTTCGAGCGGCACCTGACGCCGCACCGGCGTCGAGTACGCCCATTGATTGTTCTCCAGAATCAGCACGAGCGCGGCATTTTGCGAAGCGGCCAGGTTCAGCCCCTCATGAAAAACGCCTGTGGAGCTACCGCCGTCTCCAATCCAGGTCATCGCTACGATTTTCTGGCCCAAGTAGCGCCCGGCCATGGCCACACCTGTGAGAACAGGGATCAAATCGCCGAGCATGGAAATGGGCGAGACAATATGCAGATCTTCCAGGTCGCCGAAATGGCTGGTGCCGTCTTTGCCTTTCGTCGGCGAAGTGAACTTCGCCATGTGCTGCGTGAAAATGTCGCGGGGTGGCACGCCTTTCACCAGCAACGCGCCAATGTTGCGGATCATCGGCGCCAGCCAATCGCGTTTCTCCAGCGCGTAGGCGGTGCCCACGGAAATCCCTTCCTGGCCAAGCGAAGAGTAGAGCCCGCCGACAATCTTGTTCTGGCGGAACAGCCGCGTCATGGTCTCTTCCACTTCGCGGTTGAGCCGCATGTAGTAATAAAGGTCGAGGTATTGCTGGCGCGAAAGCTTGGCCGCTTTGGCGCGCGATTCAGAACCAGGCATGGTCAACGCTTCTCCGAATGGGCATCCGGGCATCTATCTTACGGCGAATGCGCCGCGCCGCCTAATCGCTGAGCTTCTTGACTCAGGGGGCCCGCCGAGAGAATCGACTGGCTGAAATCCAGATCCCGCAGTTATGAAGCGAGATATTTTTCCAATAGCACGAAGCAGCCCGTCCAGCCTTCGTTGTGCTTGTTGCGGTCTTCGGGATTCGTGAAGTTCATATGCGTCAGGCAAACCTCGGTCGAATCGCCCAGATCGTGGAATTCCACGGTGACCAGCGTTTCTGGCGGCGCATCCTCTTGTTGCCAGCGCCAGGTGAACACCAGCTTCTCGGGCGGCTTCACCTCCTTGTAAGTACCCGCCAGCTTGCTCACGTTTCCGCCTTTGTGGCGCATCTCCAGGCTGTAGTTTCCCCCATTGCGCAGATCCAGCCGCGTTATCACGGTGGTGTAGTCCGCTGTCGGATGAAACCACAACGCGAATTGCTTCGCGTCGGTCCAGGCCCGGTAGACCCGCTCCCGCGGCGCCGCGAAGGTGCGCTTTATTTGCAGCGAGGTCTGCGGTTGCGTGGGTGCTGTAGCCATTTCTGATCCTCCTTGCGGTCTGACTCGTCTTCCTGCTGGCTGAGAAATCGTTCCAGACTGTCTAAGGCGCCTTCCCAGAATTGCCGGTACCGCGAAATCCATTCTTCGGCGTTTTTGAGCGGTTGCGCCTCCAGCCGGCATTGACGCGTGCGGCCGGTCTTCTCCTGGGAAACCAGCCCAGCCTCTTCGAGCACGCGAACGTGTTTCATCACTGCGGGAAGAGACATGCGGTGAGGCTTGGCCAGTTCGCTGATGGAAGCCTCGCCGAGCATGAGCGAGGCCAGAATGGCGCGGCGCGTGGGGTCCGCGAGAGCGCCAAACGTGGAATCGAGCTGTTCCGAATACTTAACCATATGGTTTAGTATTGATCTACCCGCCTCCGCTGTCAAGCGGAACCTTCACGGCATGGCCGGGGAGTAAGCGCAGCCGGGCTGCCGGACTTCGACACCAATCGTGAGGAATCAAGGACGGCGTTACTCTCGGCGTTCCTTGACCTGCTGTCGGGCAGGTGCTACAAGCTATCCACAGTTAGTTGTATCTCAAGAGGCCAGCGCGCTGGATGCCTGCTTCCAACATGCGCTCGGCTCCTTCCTCAGGTGCAGGCAAATCTCATTGACGGAGAAAATGGAAATGAAAAAGAGAGTGTTGCTCTGTTTCGCGCTTGTGCTGCTCAGTTGTGTCACGGCCATGGCCCAGCAAGCTCCCATGCAGCCGCTCACGTTCTGGTACGAATACACCGTGAATCCCGGTAAAGATGAACAGTTTCTGGATCTGGTGAAGACGGTTGGAGCACCTGTGCGCGACAAGTTGATGGCGGATGGCGTCGTGCTCGCATGGGGCGTGCAAACGCCGCTTCTACGCGTGCCCGGGAATGCGACCCATGCCATCTGGTATGCGGTGGCGGACTGGTCCGGCGTGGAGAAAGTTCAGACCGCCATGCAGACTCAGATCGCTAAGCTGACGGAAGAGGCCGCCAAGAGCGGTGCGACGAAGAAAGGTGCGCCTGCCGGACAAGGCCCCATGGCGCGAATCATGGACATTGCGGATGTCTCTAAAACGCATGACTACTTGACCCGCGACCTGGTGTTCAACGTTACCCGCGCGGCTCCTCCGGAAGGATCGCTGCCCTACACGCGCTACAATTTCGTGAAGGTGAAGCCCGGCAAGGGTGGCGATTACCGCAAGACTTGGGAAAAGTACAACAAGCCGGTTCTCGATAAACTGCTGGCAGACGGCGTCATCGCGGCTTACGGACTGGCCGTTGAAGAAGTGCGGACAGAAGGCGATTTTACCCACTTCACCTGGTTCGATATGAAGGATCTCGCCCAGATGGATAAGGTACGCGCCACGTTCATCGCGGACCGCGAGCGCCGTTCGCAGGAAGAGCAGGACGCCATCAGCGAATTGTTCAACAGCCTCATTGATGCGGATGCATCGCGCCAGGCAGTGATGCACGCGGTCATTTTCAAAGTGGCGCCGATGAAGTAGACAATCCGGGCAGAACTGCCATTCACAAAGCCCCGTGTGCAATTTCCGGCGCGGGGCTTTTTTACTTTTCAACCGAACTGGCCCCCTCAATCTGCGCCAGCTTGGCAAGTAATTCTTCGCGGGAAAGTATGTGTGCCTGCAGAGAAAAGAGTTCCGCAAGATGCCACGTCAGGCGCGGCTTCACCTGGTGCATGGCCACGTGGCGCCGCAAGAGCTTCTCGAGCGAGGTGGCTTTGCGGTCGGCGATGCCACACGGAACAATCAGATCGAAATAACGCAGGTCCGTGGAAACGTTGTAGGCAAAGCCGTGAGACGTGACCCAGCGGCTGATGTGCACACCAATCGCGCCGAGCTTTTCTTCGGTTGAGCCCGCATTCACCCAAATCCCTGTCTTGCCAGGAACTCGAAATGTTTCCACGCCGAAATCGGCGCTCGTGCGGATCATGGCTTCCTCGAGCGTGCGCACATACCAGCCCACATCGCGCCGGATGTTGCCAAGATTCAGGATCGGGTAGCCGACAATCTGTCCTGGGCCGTGATACGTGATGTCTCCGCCACGGTTCGTCGCTTGCAGCTCGACGTTCTTTTGACGCAGCACATTCTCGGAGGCAAGCAGATTCCCGCGGTTGGCGTTTCTACCCAGCGTGATGACGTGGGGATGCTCGCACAGCAGGAACACGTCCTCGATTGCGCCGGCTTTGCGCGCCGCTACGAGGCGCTGCTGCAACGCGTATGCGTCAGCCCAGGTGATCAGGCCGAGGTCAGTGGTAGGGAGCGGATTCATGCAACACAATTCCGGCCAATCGAGATACTGGCCATGGCCTGACCCGCCGTCAGACGTTGATCTGCAGCCCGCGCACAGAAGCGAAGGCATCGCCCATCGCTTCCCACACCGTGGGATGCGCGTGAATCATGTTCATCATATCTTCGACGGTGCCTTCGAGGTTCAGCACCGCCGCCGCTTCCGAAAGGATTTCCGTGGCCAACGGCCCGATGATGTGGATGCCCAGCACTTCGCCGTACTTTTCGTCGGACACCACTTTGATGAACCCCCCGTGATTGCCGAGAATGGTGGCCTTGCTGTTGCCCACAAATGGAAACTTGCCGGTCTTCACCGCATAGCCGGCATCCTTGGCCTGCTTTTCCGTCAAGCCGATGGAGCCGATTTGCGGCTCGCAATACGTGGCGTTCGGAATGCGCGTCTTCACGATCGCATGCGTCGGCTTGCCGGCAATATGCGTGACCGCCACGATTCCTTCCATCATCGCGGCGTGCGCCAGTTGCGGCAGGCCGGCAACGATGTCGCCCACGGCGTACAAGCCCGGTTCGGCCGTCTCCATGTATTCATTCACATGAACAAAGCCGCGCTCGACCTTGGCCTTCGATTTTTCCAACCCGCAATTGGCGGTCATCGGCTGGCGCCCGACCGCAAGCAAAAGCGTTTCCGCCTGCAGCGCCTGCGCCTTGCCGTCCTTGTCCTTGAACGAAACTGTTACGCCCTTTGCGTCTTTCTTCACGCCCTCGACCATGCAGCTGGTGAAGATGTTGATGCCCTTCTTGCGGTAGGTCTTGTCGAGTTCGGCGGAAATTTCTTCGTCTTCCACCGGCACAACGCGGGGCAACGCTTCCAGAATCGTCACCTGTGTTCCAAACGAGTTGTAAATGGAGGCAAATTCCACGCCGACCGCGCCCGCCCCCACTACGATCAGGCTTTTCGGAATGTCCGGCAAATTAATGATAGAGCGGTTGGTCAGAATCTGTTTGTGGTCCGGTTCAATACCCGGCAGCGATTTCGCTTCTGATCCGCTGACGATCAGCACCGCGCCCGCTTCGATGCTGGTCTTCTTCCCGTCTTTTTCGACGCTGATTTTTCCAGGCCCTTCGTAACGGCCCCAGCCTTGCACCCACTCGACCTTGTTCTTCTTGAACAGAAACTCGATGCCCTTGGAGTGCTTGGTGACAATTTTGTTCTTGCGCGCCAGCACGTTGGCCCAGTTAATCTTCAGCCCGGAAACCTCGAACCCCAGTTCCGCGGCATTTTTCATGTGGTCGTACACGTCAGCGTGGTGCAACAACACTTTAGTAGGTATGCAGCCGACGTGCAGGCATGTGCCGCCGAGGAACGGATCCTTTTCCACCACCACCGTCTTCAGCCCCAACTCACCCGCCCGAATGGCCGCCACATAGCCACCCGGCCCGCTACCGATAATCGCTACGTCGTATTTCGCCACGTTGATCTCCCTTCCGAACCACCACATGCCCGCCGGAGCGGGGCCGTGACCGCGGCGTAACTCCAACCGCGAACACCGCGGCACAAACCTGGTTAGATGCCCAACACAATCGCAGGGATAAATGCCCGTAGGAGCAAGGCAGAATCCGCAAAAGTGAATTGTAGCAGCGGGTTACGGGGAGTCGCAATTCGCCCCAAGCCACGGGGCCGGGCGCCCACTTTATTGCCGATCAGTTATATTCCCGACTGGTTCTACTTTACTATTGCAAGAATTACTCTTTTATAATATAAGTTGATACACATTCCTTCTCCCCGACTTCGTTCCTGGTCGCTCTCGCCATCGAATGAGCAACAGAGGTCTCTATGTCTAACACTTCCGGAATTCGCTGGCTCTGCCCAAGCCGAGATTGCCAATGGTCCATGGTGTCGACCATTACCGCCGACCGCAGGGCGCCCCGCTGCGTCTGCGGACAACTGATGGAACAGGTGGAACTGGTGCCGATGATGAGCTATCTGGAGTTTCTGCGCGGCGATATGGACCTCGGCTCGACCGCGCCCGAAGAGGAGTAGCGCGCCATGAAAGCCGTGCGTATCGAGGTGGTGCATGAGCCCGACAAAATACCGTTGGTGTTAAAGGCACGCTTTGAGCAGACTTTTTGGGATTGGGACTGTTCATCGCCAGCGTTTTGCTCGCAACGGGTGCCTATCTGTTGACCGATGCGATCCGCGAACCACTGGAGGCGTCCGAGATTGCCGTGTTGGTTGCGGGCCTGGCACTGGCGCTCGGTGCTTTTGCGATCGTATATCTCCTGTGGCCGCGGGGCCACCTGGCCATCGCGCATCGTAATGATCTCGAGCGCTTCGACGATGAATGGAAGAACTACGTTCTGACTGCGTACGGCGAGTCCGTACAAAATCGGCTGGAAACGACCAGGATTCTCCAGGATCGTGGCGATCTGCCCGGCCTCATGTAGTCCCCGTGTTAGCTGCGGGTCAACGCCGGCAGATAACGCTCTTCTAGGATCATGCGGTGATGCCGCTCGTGGCCGGCGATGATGAATCCCAGCGCGAGCGCGGTAATTTCCTTCTGGCTGGCCGTGCCACGCCGCATCCAGGCTTTGTCGTCCAGAGAACGGATCAGCGTGATGCTCGCCTTGCGCACCGCGGAGAATTCCTCCAGCAGGTCGCTGAGTTTTCGCGCGGAAAAATTCCCAGTGGTGATGTAGGAGTCCTGCTCGAAGCTCGCCAGAGGCGTCTCGTCGCCCCGCGCTATGCGCAACAAACGATAGGCAAAAATACGCTCCGCGTCACTGATATGGCCGATCACTTCCTTGATCGACCATTTCCCGGGCTCGTACCGGAAATCGGCCTGCTCCTCGGTCAATGGCGAAAGCAGCCGCACTAATGTGGCATGTTGCTCCTCCAGAATCTCCAGGAAATCTCCTCCCGGTACGAGTCCGACATATTTTTCGTAGAAGACGGCGTACTCGCTCTTCTGGGGTCGTTTCTGTGTCATCATGCGACTACCTCCCAGTGGGGCTAAAATTATAGCGTGCCTGCGCCGACCACGCGAAGAGCAGGAAAACCAAGGAAAGGCCGGAGCGGATGGGCCAAATTGACTTCAGTAAGATGCGTGTAGCCTTTCAGGGCGAGTCGGGAGCCTTCAGCGAAGCGGCCGCCGTGCAACTGCTCGGCGAGGGTATCCAGACCGTGCCGCGCGCTACGTTCGACGCCACGTTTCGCGCCATTGCCGAACAGTCCGTCGACGCCTTGCTGCTGCCCGTGGAAAACACGCTGGCGGGCTCGGTCGTGCGCGTCTATGACCTGCTGCTGCAAAGCCCGCTGGAGATTTGCGGCGAAACCATTCTGCCCATCGGGCATCACCTGATGGGCGTTCCCGGAGCGAAGATTGCTACTTTGCGCTCCGTGGCCTCGCACCCCATGGCGCTGGCGCAATGCGAGCAGTTCTTCGAATCGCATCCCGGATTGAAGCGCGTTCCCGCGGAAGACACCGCCGGCAGCGTGCGCGAAATGATGGACCGCGGCGATCCCGCTTGCGGCGCCATTGCCGGACGCCGCGCTTCAAGCCACTATGGCGCCGTGATCCTTCGCGAGAACATCGAAGACAACGCCGAGAATTTCACTCGTTTTGTGTTGTTGCTGCCGCCAGAGGAAGCGGAACGCTTTCGCGCCCGCGATGCCCGGAAAATGTCCATCGCCATGCGCCTGGCGCATCGGCCCGGCGCGCTGCTCGCCTCACTCGAACCGTTTGCGAATCATGGCGTCAACCTGCTGAAGATCGAAAGCCGTCCAATCCACGGCAAGCCGTTCGAATACCAGTTTTTCGTGGATGTCGAAGCCGAGCACCGCGAAGCGCTGAACGCCGCGCTCGCCGAAGTGCGTACCGCCACGAGCGACCTGCGCGTCCTCGGTCTCTACGCCGCGGCGAAACGCTAATTACGATTCACGCGCAAAAGTAAAACAGGACCACGAGGGAATCGCAGCCCTATTCCATTCAGGAGAGTTTACTACTTCCCAGCGGAAGCCGTTTTTGCCGGAGCGACCAAGTCTGCAGGCGGGCCGATGTCCGGCGGAAGCTTGCCGTTGAGCGCATCCAGAAACTGCAGCAGGTCATCGCGCTCATCGAACGTGAGCGCATCGAGCGAGTGAATCTCCTTATCCAAGTGCGCGTTCCAGTTTCCACCACCAATGTAGTGCGCGAGCGTGTCCTTCACTGTTGGGAAGCTGCCATCGTGCATATAGGGGCCACGGTTGGTCAGATTACGCAGCGACGGCGTCTTGAAGCAGCCCATGTCCTCGTCTTTTTTCGTCACCGCGTAACGGCCCACATCGTTCAAGTTGCCGCGTGTATCCGCACCAATGCCAAGGTTGTGGAACTTGTCATCGGTAAAGAGCGCGTAACCCTTCTCGATTGAGTGACACGCTTCGCAGTTGCCCTTCTTCTTGTCGACAAAAATCTTCAGACCACGCTGCGCCTCCGGTGACATCGCAGTGGAATCGTGTCCATACATAAAGCGGTCAAAAGGTGCATCTCCCGCGATTACCGTGCGTTCGAAGGAAGCAATCGACTTGGCCACCATATCAATGGTGATCTGGTCCGTGCCCCACGCCAGTTTGAACATCGCCGGATAATTCGGATCGGCCTGTAGGCGCTTCACCACGCCATCCAGCGTATGCGCCATTTCCACGGGATTTGCCATCGGCCCCACGGCCTGCTCCTCCAGACTCGCCGCGCGGCCATCCCAGAATTGCAGGCTGCTGTATGCGGAATTGATCACGGTGGGCGCATGACGCGTGCCGACTTTCTTTCCCACCCCTTCAGAGACCGGCCGGTTGTCGGAGAACGCAAACTGCGGCGCGTGACACGACGCACACGAAATCGTCCCATCGACAGAAATAATCGGATCGTAATAGAGGCGGCGGCCCAGTGCGATGGTCTCTTCCGTCGGCGGATTGTCCGCTGGGATCGGAACCGGCGGCAATCCGAGAGGAGCCTTGATCTCTACAGGTTTGCCCACGGGTCGAATGCTATTGGCGGTGGTGGCGGACTGCGCTTCGGCGGGTTGATCGAACAGAGGCGTAAAGCACATGAGGCCCAACGCGAGGATCGCGAGCAGAGATACGCCAGCAAGAATCTTCATGGCAGGAACCTCCACGCTAAATCGTACTCGTTCACCCCATTTCCCTCTGTGACGGCAAACACAACGAGCCTGGCTCGCCCGGGCAATTTCTCCCGAACAATCCAGGCTCGTTCAGAACACGTTAACGCGTTTCTAGGGTGCTTTAGCAGTAGCTGCAGGCCTCGTCACCACCCATGTTGCTCGAAATGTCGTCCTTGAATCCGCGCAGACGGCGGCCCAGCCGCTCGGCAAGTTGATGCCGCGCACGCCACAGCCGAGCCTTTAGCGTATTTTCGGTGACCCCCAGTTTCTTGGCCGCTTCACCTGTGGAGTAGCCTTGCACTTCCCGCAGTACGAATGCGGAGCGCAGCAGTGGCGAAAGTTCGTCGAGATTCTCGTTAATCATCTCGCGAATCTCCGTGCCCGCATAAAGTTGTTCCGGGTCCGGACCATCGTCGGCGAAGCGCTCGGCGGCCGGCAACTCATCTTCGTGCTGCTGCTCGTCGAGCGAGACCGCCGGACGCGCTTTGGCGCTCCGTCGCTTCATCAACGCCGCGTTGATCACAATCCGCGTCAGCCAGGTGGAAAACTGCGAGCGGCCTTCAAAGCGCTTGAGGTTACGGTACGCGGAGAGCAACCCGTCCTGCAGGGCGTCTTCGGCATCCTCCGCATTCCCTAGTACACGCAGCGCTGTCTGGAACAGCGGCCGGTGATAGCGCCGAAACAACGTTTCGATCGCCTGCGCATCGCCCCTCTGACCCGCCCGGATCAGCCTTTGCTCGCTCACCTTCGGATCGCTAAGTTGCATGCTGCTTATCGCTTGCGTTGCCATTTGTCCCCCCAATGTAGACCCGTGAGAGTCTGTTAGACGAAAAAAGTTACAAAGCGTTGGGCGGCGCCTCCCTCAATGTACTGGTACGTTACCACCACCCATCTTCGGCCGCTTCATCAAAAAGAAGATAGGAATAATCGCAAAGAAGACGACTCCCAACAGCTTAAAGTCGTCAAGAAAAGACAGCATCGCCGCCTGCCTCTGGATCATTCCGTACACCATTCCCTGCGCCCTTGCCGTCGCGCCTGACATCGACGACCCGGCCATTGCATACGCTGACGTCAGGCTGGCCAACATATTTTGATACGCTGGATTCAATGAATTCGCGTGTTCGCCTAGCTGCGCCATGTGAAATTGCGTGCGCCGCTCCAGCAGCGTTGTCACCGTGGCAATTCCCACGCTCGCACCCACGTTTCGTGCCAGATTGATGATGCCTGTTCCCATATTCGTTTTTTCGCGCGGCACGTACGCAAACGCCGCCACGTTAATCGGAATAAACAGGAACGCCAGCCCGAAGCTCTGCAGCATGCGGCCCAGCACCGCATGGTGGTAATCGAGATTCAGGTTCCAGTCGGCCATCACGAAAAGTGAAGTTGCGGAAACCGTGCAACCAAACGCAATTAGCCAGCGCGTGTCGACGCGTGACACCAGCATGCCCACCACCGGCATCATCAGCATGATCACTGCGCCGCCGGGAGACAGCGCCAATCCCGCAAGTTCCGCGGGGTATCCCAGCAATTCCTGGAGCAATTGCGGGATCAACACCGTGCTCGAATACAGCACAAACCCGAGAAAGAACATCGCCGTCGTGGCGATCGCGAAGTTGCGGTTCTTCAGCATGCGGAAATCCACTACCGGGTCTTTCACCCGCAGCTCCCACAAAATTCCGGCGATCACGCCGATCAACATCAGCACCGCAAACACTCGAATCAGATCCGAAGCGAACCAGTCTTCCCGCTGGCCCTTATCCAGAATGATCTGCATGCTGCCCAGTCCCAGGCTGATCAGGCCCAGGCCGATGTAGTCGATGCGGAATCCTTCCTTCAGGTTCGCGCGCTTCATGTACGGCGGGTCCGACACCAGAAAGTACGTCAACGCCAGCGACAAAATCCCCACTGGCACGTTGATGTAGAAAATCCACCGCCATGAATAGTTATCGGTGATCCAGCCGCCGAGCCACGGGCCGATCGTTGGCGCCACCACCACTGCGATGCCATACACCGCGAAGGCCATGCCGCGCTTCGCCAACGGGAACGTGTCGTTCAGGATCGCTTGTTCGCTTGGCTGCAGGCCTCCGCCTCCTACGCCCTGCAGAATGCGGAAGACCACCAGCATTCCCAGGCTCGCGGCAAATCCGCAGAGGAACGAACTGAGCGTGAAGATCATCACGCACGCCATGTAAAAGCGCTTGCGGCCCACCAGCGACGACAGCCAGCCGGAGAGCGGAAGGATGATCGCGTTCGAAACCAGATACGAAGTGAGCACCCATGTCGATTCATCTGCGCTGGCCGACAAATTTCCTGCGATGTGCGGCAGCGCCACGTTCGCAATTGATGTGTCCAGCACTTCCATAAACGTGGCGAGCGTCACTGTTATGGCGATCACCCATGGGTTGATCGAGCCATCCGGCATGCGCAGTTTCGATTTGAGCCGATGCAGCATTTCGCTTCGTTAGTCGCTTCCTCTCCGTCTAATCCGTCACCACGGTCGCTTCCACGTTCATGCCCGGCCGCAACACCGCCACATCTGAAGGAATTGGATCGAGCGCAATCTTCACGGGAATGCGCTGCACCACTTTCACGTAGTTCCCAGTGGCGTTTTCCGGCGGCAGCAAACTCAACACCGCGCCAGTCGCGCCCGCAATCGAATCCACATGGCCGGTGAAGGTCTTCCCATACGTGTCGACTTTCACGTAAGCCTTCTGTCCCGCCTTCATGTAACGCAACTGCGTTTCCTTGAAGTTGGCGGTTACCCACACGTCGTGGAGAGGCACAACCACCATCAGCCCCTGTCCGGCTTGCACGATCTGTCCCGGTTCGACGGATTTGTGTGTGGCCACGCCATCCACCGGCGCCACAATGTGGCAATAGCTCAGATTCAGCTGCGCCGCATCCAGCGCGGCGCGCGCCCGGTCTACCGCCGCCGCTTTGGCCTGCGCATCCGCCGAGCGCATCGCCACGCGCTTCTGATCCGCTTGCGCGGAGGCTACGCCCGCGTTCGCTCCTGCCACGCCGGCCCTTGCCGCTTCGAGCTGCGCCTTGCTGATATCAATGTTGCGCTTGGCCTGCGCGAGCCGCTGCTCGTCGGCGGTCAAGGCGCTGGCGGTTGCATCGGCATTCGCTTTCGCTGCGTCGTACTGTTGCTTCGAAATCTCGCCTTTCTCCATCAACGGGGTATAACGCGCCAAATCCGCCTTGGCCAATTCCGCGTTGGCGCGACTGCGTTCCACGTTCGCCTGCGCCCATGCCAGATCGGCGGTCTGCGCCTGTTCGTACGCCGCTTGCGCTTTGGCCAAGTCGGCTTCCGCGCCGGCGAGTTGTGCTTGTGCGCCTGAATTTGTGCTCCGCACGTTTTCGCTCGTGCGCGGAACATCCACACCCGCGGAGCGCGCTTCGCTTTCCGCTGACGCCAGCGCCGCTTTCGCTTGATCCACCGCGGCCTGATAGTCTCTCGGATCGAGTTCCACGAGCACCTGGTTGGCCTTTACCGCCTGGTTGTCGTCTACTAGAACCCTGTCCACACGGCCATAAATCTTGGAAGCAATCGGCGTGATGTGCCCATCCACCTGCGCGTCATCGGTCGATTCGCGGTTGTGATAGTAAAGGAACAGCCCAAGGGCCGCGGCTACCAGGACAATTCCGCCAATGATCAGCCCACGCCGCAGCCTTCCATTCACCAGCGGCGCCGGCGCCTCCGTCTTCAACGGCTCGGCGGGCGGCACTTTTACGTTTGCCGCGTTCTCTAAGCCAACCTCGATTTCCACACTCATCGTTTCCTCACTTGGCGTAAGTCTTTTCCATTTGTCCGACCGCGCGGGCAAACTCGGCGCGGGACTGGTTAAACCGGTACAGCGCGACGATCTGGTTGTCGTTCGCGCGTGACAGCGAATCCTGCGCGGAAATTACTTCGATGTTATTGGCCACGCCGGCGCGGAACCGGTCGCGGGCCTGTTCCACTTCGTCTTGCGCCAGCTTCACGCCGAGATTGGCCACCTGCACTTCGTTTCGTGCCGATTGCAGATTCAGCAGCGAAGTCTTCACGTCGAGCGCAATCTGATTCCTGAGGTCGATTTTCTGCTGCTCCAACTTCTGCAGTTCCAGGTCGGCTTTCACCACTTCCGCCTTGATGCGTCCGCCCGTTATGAGCGGAAAGTTCACTGACCCCTGATACTGGTATGTCGGAATGCCGGTTGTGGCCGTGGTCCCGAAGTAATACCAATAGCCGTCAAATCGAACCGAAGGCAGCCGCTGGTATTGCACCGACTGCTTCTCGAGTTGGGTGCTTTTCTCGCGCGCCTGGATGGCTCTCCATTCTTCGCGGTTCGCAAGCGCTTCGTCGATGCTCGTTTCGACCTCAGGCTGCGGCGTTTCGAAGAAGCTCAACGCATCGGCCAGTTCAATCGGTTGCCGTGGATCGAGGCTCAGCAGCTTGCTCAAGCCAAACAGATTCGAGTCGCGCTCGTTTTGCGCCTCCAGCAGCCGCTGCTTCTCGTTCTGCAGCTCGACATTGGCGCGCAGTGTGTCTATGCCCGTGCCGACGCCCTCTTTCTGCAAGTCCGCCGCCTGGTCGTAAAGTGCCTGGGCTAGTTCCACGCGCGATTTCGACGCCTCCACGTTCGCCACCGCTCGCAATGTGCCGATGTACTGCGAAACCACCAGCAGAATCACCTGCTCGCGCGTCGAAAGGCTGTCCGCCTTGCTCGCGTCCACGTTCGCGCGTGATGACTGGTAGCGCTTCCACAGCGAAAAATCAAAAACACTGCTGCCAAAGCTGGGCCCTGCGGTGAATAGTTGGTAGGGACCGATGTGGCCCGGCACTCCCGGAAAAAGCGGCAACCCGCCGAACTGTGCCTTGACGTTGACGCGGTTCGCGGAATCAGCAACATGGAAATTTGCCTGCGGCAGCAGGTCTGCGCGCGTGATGTTCTTGTCCTGTACGCTCTCGGCTGCGTTTAATACCGCAATCTGTTGTGTGGGATTCTGCTTGATCGCCAGTGCTACAGCCTGATCGAGCGTCAACCGCACCACACCGCTCGGAGCAGTCGTCGTTGTCGGCGCCGGTGCCTCCTGCGCGCGCGCCACGCCCGTGCACCCCAGCAAGCCAAACAGAATCGCGTAAAAGATAAAGGGCGAACCCTTCGGGCGCTTGGGCGTTTTTTCGTTATCTTCGCCGGCCTGCGAAATCTCGTCCACAATCGCCTGGTTCAGGCAGCCCTCCGCCAGAAAATCGGCACCCAATCGATGCATCTCTCGCAACAGCGCCTTGCCGGCATTGTCGATATAGCTGACACCGCAAAGATCCACGCTGAATTTCGGTTTTGGCGTAGCGCCGGTCAGCTCACGCCAGCACTGTTCCAGGGTCGCGACGTGCGGCCCCGCGATCTTTCCTTCTAGGCGGATCAGGGTCTTTCCTTTTTTGTTTTCAGTGGTGATACGAAGCATAGTTACCTTCTCGAGCGCATGTCCATGGAGCAAGAGTGGGGCCCATCAATGGGCGTTCATAATCCTATCTAAACTATTGAATTTATTACGAATACGCGACAGACGCTCAATTGGCATGCATGGGCGTATGCCCATTAATGGTCTAGTGATTATATCATTACGAGACCATTACAGCCCATATGTGGGCACGTCATGCGCTAGGGCAGTGGGTCCCTCGCGGCAGGATTCTCCGGGCGGGAACTCGTGTGCGGTCGATGACATCTGGGAGCCCCCAGGCTCGCCAGTTTCAAATGCCGAGCAGCTCAGGCGTCGTCTCACCGCCGCACAGCGATGGCCTGCATTTCAAAATGACCGCCCCGCAGCAGCGAGGCCACCCCAACAAACTGGCGGGTCGGCAAGTCTTTCGTGAAATACGTTTTGTAGGCGGCGTTGAACTTGTCGTACAGCGACAGGTCGGTGCATGAAATCTGCACGTAAACCAGATCGTCCATTGTGAATCCCGCCTGCGCCAGCAGTGCCTTGTAGGAATCGAGCAGGTTCTTGATTTCGTCCTCAATTTTGTCGGGCGGCTTCTGCGTTTTGGGGTCGAACCCGATGTTCCCTGAAATGTATAGCGTGTCGCCCACCAGGATGGCGTTGCTATATGCGGCTTGCGGCGAGCGGTCCGGTAGATTGATTACGCGCCTCTTGGCGCCCGCCTCGGTTTGCGAAAAAACTCCGTGCGTAGCAAAGAAGCCTGCTACCGCCAGAGTGCCGGCGAGAAACATCACGCGTCGATTCATGAATTGCCTCCTGAAGTGATTCGGGAGTTTAGTCTGGCCCCGCACGAGACGGCAACCGCCAAACGAATTTGTTACCATGCAAGTCCAAGAGTTCAGGAGAAGTGCGATGAAACGAATCCTTAGGCGTGGAGTTTTGGCGGTGATTTCTTGCGTTGCGGCGGCCTGGCCCGTCGTGGCGCAAGACAACCTCGATCAAAAGATTGACGCCAATATCCAGGATTGGGTCGGAACCTACCAGCACCTTCATCAATACCCGGAACTTTCGACGCAAGAGAAGGAGACCTCCACCTACGTCGCTGCAGCCCTCAAACGAATGGGATATGAGGTTACTGACCACTTCGGCAAGTACGAAAACCCGGACTTAACCTCGTACGGCGTGGTCGCGGTGCTGAAGAATGGTCCGGGACCCACCGTTTATGTCCGCACGGAACTCGATGCGCTCCCGGTGAAAGAGAAAACCGGAGTGCCTTATGCTAGCCAGGTTACCGTGAAGCGTGCCGGCGGCGAAGTCGGCGTGATGCACGCCTGCGGCCACGATCTGCACATGACCGTGTTTCTTGGCACCGCCAAAATGCTCGCGGAAAGCAAGAATCAGTGGAGCGGTACCGTGGTGATGCTCGGCCAGCCGGCCGAAGAAACCGTCGGCGGCGCCGAAGCCATGTTGCGCGAAGGCCTCTTCACCAGGTTCCCAAAGCCCGATTACGTTCTGGCACTGCACGACAATTCCTCTTTGCCCGCGGGAAAAGTAGCCTGGAAAGAGGGCACGATGCTCGCCGGCGCGGACTCCGTCGACATCACCGTGCGCGGTTATGGCGGCCATGGCGCCGCGCCGCATGCCACCAAAGATCCTATCCTGATCGCGTCGGAAATGGTCGTCATGCTGCAGACCATCGTCAGCCGCGAAATGAATCCTCTGCAGCCTACTGTGATCACCGTGGGATCATTTCACGCCGGCACGAAGCACAACATCATTCCCGACGATGCGCACCTGCAATTAACCGTGCGCACCATGACGCCGGAACAGCGTACAAAAGCTCTCGATGCCATCAAGCGCGTGGCCAATGGCGTGGCATCCGCGGCGGGCGTACCTGCTGACCTGATGCCCATCGTGGAATTCAGCAAAGATAACGTTCCCGCCACAATCAACGATGCGGCGCTGACAAAGCGTGTGGCGGCCGCGCTGGAAAAAGCGTTGGGCAAGGAAAATGTCCTGGCCGCCGATCCGATTATGGCCAGCGAAGATTTCAGCCTGTTCGCGCTTGCCGATCCCAAACCGCCCACGATGATGTTCTGGCTCGGCGCGGTCAATCCGCAGAAGATCCAGGACGCCAAGGAGAAGGGAACTCGACTGCCCAGCCTGCACTCCAGCGAGTTTGCGCCAGACGCGGAGCCGGCCATCCGCACTGGCGTGAAGGCAATGACCACGGCGGTGGAAGCTCTGCTGACGAAACACTAGCGCTTAATTCGGCGAAGCGTTTCCGGATGGCGCGGGTGGTGGCGTTGCCGGCGCCGTGGGCGGATCGGATTGCGCCGGGGCAGCCGCTGGAGTTTTCGGCGCGTCTTTGGCGCCGCCGGAAGTCACTTCCTTTATGATTTGCGCTGTGCGGCTCAAACTGATCGAGCAACCCGCATCATAAATCCGGCACTGTGCCAGCGTCATTTTGCAGCCGCAGGTGCAACCTTCCGCATTGAACTTCTTGATCGCCAGGTCGCGCTGTTCCGCCGTGAGAGACGACAGGTCCACGCCCGGGAACATCTGTGCGCGGTCCGCGTGCTTCAGGAACACCTGACCCGTGTCTTCGAACGACTCCACACGCACGGCCACCGGCATCCCCAGTAGCGCCCGCACTTCTGTTTCGTAAAGCGCCGGGTTGAACAGTCCGACGTGCTTCTGCACCACGCGCCCCTCGGTGTTAATGATGAACACCGTGGGCAGCGCCCCAATGCCGCCATAGGCCATGCGGACTTCTGGCGTCGTCATCACCACCGGATAATTAATGCCCTCGCCCTGCGCCACTGCGCGTACCTGCGTCTCATCCTCGTCATCCACATTCATACCCAAAATCTGCATTTGCTCTCTGTATTTCGTTTGCAGCTGGATCAGGCTGGGGATTTCCGCGCGGCACGGCCCGCACCAGGTGGCCCAGAAATTCAACAGCACGATCTTACCTTTATAGGCGTCGAGCGTGATCTCTTTGCCCTCCAGATCCTTGCCTTTGAACGCCGGCGCGGGGTCGGGATCCTTCACAAAACGAATCACCGGCATCTGAGAACTCAAATTCATCGGCAGCAACGATAACGCCACCGCCACGAATATCGACACCGCCAGCACCAGCCTCACAGGTTTCATCGATGCGAAACGGCTCGTCATATCAGTCTTATTAGGAGAACACAAAGGGTCAAGCGTGCCAAGCCTGTGTACTCGTCCAGTAGATTAGTGACACTTTGCCTTTCCGTGGATTCGTTTCCACCGGCGCGGGAATTCCAGTGGGGTGAGGTAGGCCAAGGACTGAGGAGGCCTGACTTGGTTGTAGATGTGTTCCCAAC